>ERZ778018.61-NODE-61-length-260950-cov-15.498545_pt1 | contig 260950 bp, 229 predicted proteins | sample MGYA00375748_ERZ778018 | MGnify/ENA primary metagenome ERZ778018 (study PRJEB29350, sample SAMN05509839) | bioreactor metagenome | biome: bioreactor; material: wastewater | place: South Africa: University of Cape Town | collected 2014-04-22 ... | reverse complement strand
GCACCATCAACCCCACACGGTGCCAACTCAATACCAGCCATCGTCCCTGCCCTCCCTATTCCAAAACAGTGTAGGCATCCAGCGCTCTGCGCCAGCTCACTCGGCGGACCAGTCCGCAGCCCTCAGATCGGCTTGCACAGTAGGTCGGACGCCAACGCATCGGACGATTCTCGCAAGGCGCGGATCGCACGATCCATATGCGCCGTTCCCATCCGCGATGCTGGCCCCGACACAGAGATCGCGTACGCCTCCGACGTCGTTCGCACCGACACCGCGACGCAACAGACGCCTTCCTCATTTTCGCCCTCATCCACCGCGTAGCCCAACTTCCGCACTCTCGCCAATTCCGCTAGGAGACTGTCAATGTCGCTGATCGTACGATTCGTCAGGCGTTCGAGGGTCCCACCGATCCGCTGGCGCACCAATTCATCGCTCATGCCGGCGAGCATGGCCTTGCCAACCGCGGTACCGTGGGCGGGCACGCGACTCCCCGGCTCCGTAAACATTCGCATCGACCGGGGTGCTTGAAACTGGGCCAAATAGACGACGAAACGACCGTCGAGGGTCGCAAGGTTTGCGGACTCCTTAGTGGCCGCGACCACGCGCTCCAGGTGGGGTAAGGCGATCCCGCCGAGCAGACTGCGACCGACATATCCGAGCCTGATCAACTCCCCGCCGATCGCATAGCGCTTGTCGACGGACTGCCTGATAAAACCTCTGCCTCGCAATGCCTGCAGCAGTCTGTGTGTCGTCGGAAGAGGCAAGTCGGCTGCCGCCGACAGATCGGATGCAGTCACGATGCCACCGGCGTCAGCAATGAGCACCAGCAATCGAAGAGCACGATCTACCGCGTTCACCCCTGTCAAGCCGGGTGATCCCTTACGCTCCTTGACGTCCACTCGCGCGTCGCTCACAACAAGCACCTCCGTGTCCCGCGGTCACAGCACACCAGCTACAACCAAATTGAGGACCCACTATGGCACAGTGCACGGCACCGATCTGCCACGAGCGGTCACGCGGTCGACGGCCTGGAGCCCGTTGGCATGTTTCCGACACGGGGATCGATTCAAGCTATGCCGCGTTTCCTCGAGCTGCCGTTGCAACGACTTCAATAAGAACCCCCGCTCCAAGATCCGCCACACCGATCGTTGCCCTGCACGGCAGGAGTGGCTGGTCCAGCCAAGAATTCCACGCTTCATTCATCGCCGCCTTCTCCCGCAGGTCCGACACATAGATCGTCACGGACAAGAGACGGTCCTTACCGCTGCCATGTTCGCTCAGTAGCCGATCGATCTTCGCAAATACTTCCGTTGCCTGCTGGCGCATATCGCTGCCAACCGTATCCGCCGCGACCCCACCAAGGAATATCAAGTCGCTGAACTCTACTACGCGGTGCATGATGGGAGTTGCGATTGACCTCGTGATCTCATTCATTGCTCTACGATTACCCTTCTTGCCTCTTGTATCTCAGGACCTACCGCGGACCTGCAGCGAGTCCCCTTCAACGCGTACCTCCAGACACGGCTGAGGCCGCACCGCAGGCCCCCGAATCACGGCACCATCGACGACCGAGAAGACCGACTTGTGCAGCGGGCAGGTGACCGTGCATCCCAGAAAACTGCCTTGATCCAAGCGAGCACCGGCATGGGAGCAGGTAGCTTCGATCGCCGACCAGATATCTTGCCTCCGGCTGATGATGACGTATCGATCACCCAATTTGAAGCTCGCCATTCCATCGTCCGGCACGTCCTGCGGCTGTCCCACCGTGGTCCATGTTCGCTTGCTATCGGGGAATACGGCGTGATTTACCATGGCGCCCCGGTCGAACACAAGATGACCACCAAGATATCCGCATGCCACCGATAACGCCAGCCCAGCAAGGCATAATGCCATTGCGAGAGATTGCCCGCCGCCGGCGTAAAATATCGCAATCGATGCGATCTCTGCGGCCACCGCAATGAGATTGCCCCCGCCGTGCAGGGCACCCACTCTCCTGTCCCGCGCCTCCGATACCGCCCAGTCCGATAGGCCCGTGATGACGGCGCCAATCGCAGCCACCACACCCGCAATCGTGACAATCGCGGCCGCATTGCCTATCCCGGCGATATACAGGATGCATCCAGCGGCCCAGAGGCCGAACGGCAGATCCGTTAGTGCCGGGTGCAGGGGATGCCCCAGCGGCTTAGACCCGTTCAGCCAATCCGCGATCCCGTGCCGGTGGAGGAACCCGTACGCCGGCGACACCACCCTAAAGAGCAAGCCGGACCACCACCGGGCTACCCGTCCATCGGCCAGACGGTGCAGCCACGCCTCCCGCCGAGCCGGCGGCTGGTTCCCGACGCCCGGCGGCGGCCCACCATCATTCGCCGCCACCGCGGCGGGGTTGGCGGTGGCCGCGGCTGATCCACCAGCGTCCTGCGGGGGCAGTGAGCCCCCTTCCCCGTCGAGGTCGACGAGCACCCGCCCACCAACCACTTGCGTCGCATAGCTGCGCAGGCCATCCTCGGCCGGCGGTCCCAGCACGTCACCGGTGCGGACATCGAACGAGCTAAAGTGCCGAGGGCAATACATGGTAAATCCATCGATAGGGGCGTCCGACAGCTGAGCTCGCTCATGAGTGCAGTAGCCATCCAACACGAAGACATCATCGTCAACCTTGACCGCAACGAGGTGTGAGCCATTAATAGCGAAGCCGTACGCCTCTCCAGTGCTCAAGTCATCGAGTCCAATAGCGTCAATGAACGTCATCTCTGTAGCCCTCGCCTCAACAATGATTCAGTTGAAAAGGCTCTCGGCGCCGCTAAACATGACTTCGTCCAATGAGCTTGGCGCCTTGTCGATCATCCCAACCTGCTTTTCGAAGTCGGCCCACTTCTGAAGGTCGCTCATCTTGAGTGCCGCGCCGTACGTAAAGTCCAGGTCGGGATCCGCTAGCTCCTCCTTCAGCTCGGCCACCTTGTCGGCCTGACCCATGCCTTGCGCGGTGAGCTCTGCCGCCTTACCAAGGTCGGTGGTAATCAGCTTCCGGGCGTCCTCCAGGCAGTGCGAGACAACCTTCAGCACCTCGGGATGCGCCTCGCCCCAATCGGACATCGCCACCATGACGACCGGCATCAGCGAGCCCAACGCGTCCTTCAGGTCGTAGATGCTCCGAGCACCGTCCTTGGCCTCGCGTGCCGGGAACGGTGGGGAGGCAACATGCGCGCCCACTTGCCCAGCCAGCAGTGCTTGGTAAGCCGTCGGTTGATCCATGGAGACGATCTGGCTGTTGGCGGCATTCAGGTTGCCAGTGATCGACTTCGCGGCAAACCGCACCATGAGGCCCTGGATGGCGGTCGGCGAAGGTGCCGCGATCTTGGCACCCGACTCCAAGAGATCCTTCATGGTCTTATACTTGGGGTCCTTGACCATCACGTGAATATTCTCGACAGCACCCGCATATATGATCTTGGCCTTGAACCCCTTAGACCAGTTCACCAGGAACGGGACAAGTCCATTGGCACCAATCTGGACGTCTCCCGATAGCATTGCAGAGCCAATCACCGCGGTAGACGCCAAATCCTTCCACACGATGGTATCACCCGGAAGGCCCTTTTCTATGCACCCCTCCTGCCTCGCAATGAACTCATGTGCCTCGGCCGCTAACCCCGGCTGAAGCGCGATCGTGATCTTCTCGCCCGGCCGATTCGCCTGGCTCACGGCTGCAGAGGTTCCGCTACCCGCGGTACCCATCGACGATTCCGGTACGTGATCGGTTCCGGTGGACGAGCCGGTCGAACTGCATGCCGCCGTTGTCGCCATAGCACCGATAAGCGCCAACACAACCAGTCGCGTCCGTCGGCATCTCTTCTGCTGCATGGATAACTCCCAACGTGTCTGAATGGTCTACTGCTCAAGCAACTGCCATTCCCCACCGAACTACGGTTCCTCGCTTTGCCCACTTGATCAAGAGATCAACGATGATCCCAATAATCGCGATTGTGACCAGACCGGCGAACATTCCCGGCACGTCCAGGAAGAAGCGCGCGTTGTAAATGAAGTACCCCAGCCCGCCGGAGCCGCCTGCCGACCCAAAGACCAGCTCCGCCGCCACCACGGTCCGCCATCCGACCGACCATGCGGTCTCGATCCCGGCGATGATGTACGGAAGGCTCGACGGAATCAGAATGTCGGTAGCCATGTCCAAGCGTCGGATCCCGATGTTGTCGCCAACCGCGCGAAGGGTAGGATTGACGCCGCGAAACCCCGCAGACACGTTGATGCTGAACGGCCACACGACGGCATTCGCGACAATGATGATTATTGTGAACGGAGTGAGCCCGAACCAGATGAGGGCAACCGGAAGTATCGCAATAGATGGCAGTGGATTGACCATTGCCGTCAGGAGTGCTCGAACGTCCTCGCCGAACTGGCTGAAGGTTGCAAGCACACTGAGGCCGATTCCTGCAGCGATACCAATACCGAGGCCCGCCCCGAGCAACTTCAACGTCTCCACGGTGCTCGCATCGAGTACACCGTTGGACCAATTTCTCCATAGTGACGACGCCACGTCCGCCGGGCTCGGCACCAGTAGCGGGCTGATCCCCGAAAATTGGACATAGAGCCCCCATGCGAGAATCAGCACCACCAAGATGATGGCTCGGCGGATGAAGCGCCTGGCCCGCGCGTCGGCCGCAGACGAAGGGCCGGTAGCACTAGAGCGCTTCTCCCGCACCGCAACCATTTCTACCTCCGGTGTTCTTGGGTTAGTCGGCCCAAACTGCTGGGTGCGGTCAGTCCGTTATGAACTCGCGCGGCGATCCACCCGTCGTGTGTTTCGGCGGATTCAGCGCCTCGTTGAGCCTTCGGAACGACGCGAATGCCGCGTCGCTCGTTAGATTGGTGACGTCCCGGACATCCACCTCCGCACGGATCCTTGAGGGTGGCTCCGTCATGACAATGACTCGATGGCCTACCAGTGCCGCTTCTTGGATTGAATGGGTGACGAAGACGAGCGTTCGGCGCTCGCGATCCACTATCTCGTTAAGCTCATACTGAAGCCTTGAGCGGGTCAACGCATCCAGCGCACCGAATGGCTCATCCATCAGGAGAATCTCGGGCTCCAATGCAAGTGCGCGCGCGATAGCGACCCGCTGTTTCATGCCGCCGGATAGCTGGTGAGGATATCGAAGCTGGGCGTTTTTTAGGCCCATCAAGTCGAGCACCTTGCTCGCCTTCTCGTGTGCCTCATCCCGCGACAGTTTCCGCGCCTTCCGCAGCGGGTAGGTCACGTTACTCAACGCCGATCGCCACGGGAACAGCTGATCAAATTCCTGGAAGACGAATGCCCGATCCGGTCCGGGCCGGACCGACTCCACTCCATCCACCCGGATCGATCCGGACACCGGTTTGACGTAACCGCCAATGGCCTTGAGGATTGTGGTCTTCCCGCAGCCGGATGGCCCCAGGAGGATCAGCTTTTCGCCCTGCTGAATCGAGAATGTAACGCCATCGACAGCCAGCGTCGTCTTATTCCCACTCCGATAGCCCAGGCGTACCTCATTGACCTCCACCACAGCCTTGGTGCCCTGGTTCACCGTCATCGAGGCGTCCGTGTGGGTGCTCATTGCGGCGGACGAAGCTCGACGTACACGTCACCATCGGTCTCCCAGGTGGTGAATCGCTGGAGCTTGCGTTTGGGATCGACCGTGAAACAGCCGTCTGTGACATCATATTCATAGCCATGCCACGGGCATTTTAGTATTTGCCCGTCGCGGTCGATATGGTACTCGCCGACATCACGCGAACTGTCGGACGCCCACGTCAGCACCCCCTTGGATAGCGGCCCGCCCTGGTGCAGGCAGCGGTCCACCAATGCGTAGAGTTTCCCCTTCTTGGTCCGGACTAGGACGACGGGCACGGGCCCGACCCGAGTCGAAAGCATCTTGCCAGGTGATACGTCGCTGGAACCGCAGACCCTAGGCATGGTGCGTGTGCCCTCCCTTATGACTCGGTGATCGAATCTGGCAGACGGCTTCCGTAGAAGGACTTTGCATTGTCGAACAAGACCTTGTTGAGGATGTCGTCCGGAAGCCCGGCCGGCAATGCCTCGGTTGGGGAGTCGAAGTCCCAGTGAGGGTAGTCGCTGGAATAGCAGAGCAATTCATCGGACTTCATTTGCTCAAGGTAACGGAGGAACTCGGCCGCCGTCATTTCTTCCATGGGCTGGGTGGAGAATTTGACCTGGTCTCGAATGATATCGCTGGGTAGGCGTTGAACCCATGGTACTTCGGCGTGAAGTTGCCGGAGATGTTGATCCGCCCTGCTCATGATATGTGGGAGCCAGGTGAAGGCACCCTCGACGAATATGGTTTTTAGGGTAGGAAACTTGTCGTACACGCCGTTAAAGATCAGGCTGACGAGGGTGGACTGAAAGGCCTGGGTGACAAGGGTCTTCCACTCAATGTAATAGCGGTGGTACCCGTACGTCGTCGGCGTGTTCCCACTCTGATGGAAGCCAACCGGAATCCCGCTGGCTGCCGCTGCATCATAGATCGGATGGAACGCCGGGTCCCCCAGCGCGCGTGATCCGATGTAGATCATCACCTGAGCCATGCGTGGATGGCGTCCGAGACGTTCGATCTCACGTGCGGCCCCCGCTGGGTCATGCACGTTGACGTGAATCGAACCGGAGAGGCGAGACTCTGGATTGAGCCATTTGTCAATCTGCCAGTCGTTATAGGCGGACATCAGCCCAGTCTTGAACTCGGTCCATCCTGGTTCCAGCCCGGATGCGTTGAGCCGACCGACAAGGATGCCATGCGTGACGCCGGCATCGTCAAACACGTGCTGCCGCAGTAGTCCGAGATCTGAGCCTCCGGGCCGACCGTCGGGAAGGTTCGAGTCTGCGCGATTCAACCCAGCCGCGCTGGGCACCGCATACGGATTGCGGGTCTCTGGTTGCCAGTGATATTGCTGGATATGTTTGTGCCACTTCTCATCTAGGTAGGGCAACAGGTCTGCCAAGGCACCCCGCTCGTGGATGTCCGTATCAATCACCAACGGACTAGTCCTGGGGCGAGGCGGAGGCTGCGACATCACGGCTTCCGACGATGCGAGTGACGATGACACCTGCGAGCTCCTCTCATCCGTGGAATTTGGTTTCCACGGATGAAGGTAGCCATGTGTACATGGCATGTCAATACCTCGCGAGACCCGCGAATTCGTGCGAGATGTCTCCGCGGCTGCAATCGTGGACACGATGTGCAGATTCGGCATCGACGCTGATGGCGATCTCGATGGGAATGCCGATAGCAGACAGACGGCATGCGCCGGCTCCTTCCGGCATCCTCACCAGGACGCCGGTGCCAGGGCCGGCCAGAGCCTGGCTATGGCGATGTGCGCCCGCGCGTACGGACGCCGTGCCGCCCCGCCCTCGTGCATCTGGCCGAGCTCACCTGCCCGGACGTCTGCGCGGGTCCGCAGGGCCCTTGTCCGAGGCACCTAAGGTCCCCGGGCGGGGTGAAAACCGGTCGTTCTCCCGATGCCCGGCCGGCACCCTCAGCGGCATCGTCGGTGCTGTCGCCGATCGCGAGCCCTCCATCGGGGCAGGATCAAGGGAGCACGCCATGAGCATCATCACCGCCATCGACGTTGAGTCCGCCTACCGTCGTGAGCGGGCCGCCGAGCACTTCCGGCCGTGGCGCCGCGTGGGCGCCGAGCGGCGCACAGCGGCGCGCGACGGCGAGGGTCGACCGGCGCCGGCCCTGGCCGCGTCGGTGGTCCCGATCAGCCGGTGACGAGCACCGCTCTGGCCCAGGTCCCCGACCGCTCCGCGAGGAAAATCCCGGCACCGATGTCGGTGGTCCGTGCCAGCATGAACGGCGTGGCACGGCACATCTCGCCGATCGTGGGGCGCGAATCGGAACTGGCTCAACTGCACGGGCTGGCCGATGCCGCCGCGCACGGCGAACCCGGGACGATCGTGCTGTCCGGCGACGCCGGGGTCGGTAAGAGCCGTCTGACCGCGGAGTGGGCCGAGCAGCTGGCCGAGCGCGGCACCCGGGTACTGCTCGGCCATTGCGTCAACCTGCCGGACGGCGGCCTGCCGTACCTGCCGTTCGTGGACGCCTTCCGCCAGCTGGACAGCGATTCGTGGCGATGGCTGGAGCCGCACCTGCGCGGCGGCGCCGCCGAACCGTTGGGCCAGTTGCAGCTGTACGAGGCCGTGGTAGAGCTGCTGTTCGAGCTGGCGGAGTCGCAGCCGGTGTGCCTGCTGGTCGAAGACCTGCACTGGGCCGACCGGCCCTCCAAGGATCTGCTGCGCTACCTGCTCGGCCGGATGGAGAACGAGCGACTGTCGGTCGTGCTCACCTATCGCTCGGACGACGTGCACCGGCGACACCCGCTGCGGCCGTTCCTGGCCGACATCGCCCGGCTGCCGTCGGTGCAGCGGCTCACTCTCGATCCGCTGCCGCCCGCGGCGATCGCGCAGCTCGTCAGCGCCCACGGCCCGCTGGACCCCGCGTTGTTGGAGGACATCGTCGCGCGCGCGGAGGGCAACGCGTTCTTCGCCGAGGAACTGCTGGAGGCCGAACGCACCTGCGACTGCCCGGGAACGCTGCCGGAGGCCCTGCTCGACGTGTTGATTGCCCGGCTGGAGCTGCTGGATCCCAACGCGGCCCGGGTCGTCGGCGTCGCGGCGGTGGCCGGGCGACGGGTCGGGCACGACGTGCTCGCAGCGGTGACGGGCCTGCCGGATGGCGACCTGGACGACGCGCTCCGGGAAGCGGTCACCCGGCATGTGCTGGTCCCCGACGGCGAGTCCGACGGGTACGAGTTCCGGCATGCGCTGTTGCAGGAGGCTGCCTATACCGACCTGCTGCCCGGTGAGCGGGTGCGTCTGCACCGCGAGTACGCGCGGGTGTTGGACGAGCGGCTGGCCGGCATCCCCGCGGTGGCGGCGGAGCTGGCGCACCATGCCGAGCTGTCCCACGACCTGACGCTGGCGCTGTCGGCGTCCGTCCGGGCGGCCGAGCACGCCCGCGCGGTGCACGCACCCGGCGACGCGCACCGGCACCTGGAGCGGGTGCTGTCCTGGTGGGGGTCGGTACCGGACGCAGCGAGACTGGCCGGCGCGACCGAGTCGGAGGTCTACCAGCGCGCGGCGGAGGCGGCGGCGGCCGGCGGCGACCCGGCGCGGGCCGCGTCGTTGCTGCAGGTCGCGGACCGGCTGGTGCGCGCCGAGACCGGCCCGGGGTCCGAGGAACGCCGGGTCGTCGTGCGCGCCCGGCTGGCGATGGCCCGGTACTACGCGGGCGACGACCGGGACGAGCAGACGGCCGCCGAGGCCGCCGCCCTGGCCGCGAGCCTGCCACTCGGCGCGGCCCGCGCCGAGGCCCGATCCACCCAGGCCGTGATGCTGTTCGTGCACCGCGGCGACGGCGCCGAGGAGCTGGCGCGCCAGGCGCTGGCCGACGCGGAAGCGGTGGGCGCGGGCAACCTGCAGGCCGAGGCGCTGGTCACGCTGGCCCGGATCGCCGAATGGTCGGGCGACACCGACACCGCGGCGGCCCACTTCACCCGGGCGCTGGAGCTGGCGCGCGCCGCGCAGGACGTCACCGCCGAGTTGCGCACGCTGTTCAACCTGGCGATGAGCCGCTACGACGCCGGAGACCTGCCCGAGACGCTGCGCTGGACGCAGCGCAGCATCGAGCGGGCCGCCGCCACCGGCATGACGTACTCGGAATACGCCCGCGAGGCCCGCGGCATCGACGTGATCGCCCGGTACGTCGCCGGAGACTGGGACGCCGGCCTGGACCCGCTGTGGGACGCCGACCGGATCCCCGCCACCGCCCGCCCGCTGCTGGAGGCCTTCAGCCTGCACATCGCCGTCGGGCGCGGGCTCCCCGACGCGGCCGACCGGGCTGGGCGGCTGCGGACCGCCCGGCACCCGGACCCGCACACCACCGCCCAGTTGCTGATGCTGGTTGGCGGCTGCCAGGTCGACCACCTGACCTGGCAGCAGGACCCGGCGGCCGCACTGGCCGCCTACCGGAGCACCGTGGACGTCCCGGTCCCGCTCTGGGGCGAGCACTACCTGGGCCGGATCTGGCTGGACGCGCTCGCCCTGGCCGCACTGGCCGATCAGGCCAGCGCGCTGCGTCTGAAGGACGACACGGCCGGCCTCGCCGCGGTGCTGGCCGACGCCGAGCCGATCGTGCAGGATGCCCGTGCCACGGCCACCCGGGGCGTCCCCCGCGGCGGGCGGCTGGGCGCCGAAGGCCTGGCCTGGCTGGCGCGGGCCGAGGCGGAGTGGTCACGGGCCTGCGGCGACCGAGACGACGCCATCTGGCGGGCCGCCGTGGCGGCATTCGACTATGGCTACACCTACGAGGTGGTGCGCTGCCGATGGCGGCTGGCCGAGGTGCTGCTGGACCGGGCGGCCAGCGGTGACGGGGGCATCGGTAACGGCTCGACCGTCAATAACAAGGCAGCCGGGGTCGCCGGACCCGGGAGCGGTGACGAAGCCGCGCAGCTACTGCGCACGGCGTACCGGGACGCCCGCGCGCTGGGCGCGACCCCGCTGGCCCAAGCCGTGGCCGCGCTGGCCCGCCGGGCGCGGGTCACCGGCGTCGGAGCCACCATCAGTGCCTCGCTGCTGACCCCCCGCGAGCAGGAGGTGCTGGCGCTGCTGGCCCGCGGGCGTACCAACCGGCAACTGGGCAAGGAGCTGTTCATCAGCGAGAAGACCGCCAGCGTGCACGTGTCCAACATCCTGGGCAAGCTGGACGCCGGCACCCGCGGCGAGGCCGTCGCCGTCGCCCGCCGCCGCGGCCTGATCTGATCGAACGACGCCCCGGGCGCGCTTGTCCACCGTCGCTTCGTCGATCCCCGGCTGCCCTGCGTCGGCGGTCGTACGCTGAGCGCGGCATCGGGACGGGACGGTACGACGAGCACCAACGGGGGTGGTCATGGCGCAGCAGCTGATCCACCGGCCGGCCCGCACTCGCCCACCGGACCCCGATCTGAGCCCCGTCGACCTCATCGCCCCGCCCGGCCTGCCCGACGCGTCCGCCGGGCTGCAGGGCGTCATGCAGATCCTGATGCCGATCCTGGGCGGCGCCGGATCGCTGGTGATGATCGTCGCCAACCGCAACCCGGTGATGCTGATCGCCGGCGGCATGATGCTCGCCGTCACTGTCGTCGGCGCCATCGTGATGTTCATCGCGCAGCGCACCGGATCGTCCAAGCGCGCCGCCGACCTGCGCCGCCGCTACCTGGAGTACCTGGATCGGGTACGCGACGAGCTGCGCGACTCGGCCGCCACCCAGCGCCTGATCGCGCTGCACCACCACCCGGACCCGGACCTGCTCGCCGAGGTGGCCCGCGACCCGCTGCGCATCTGGGAGCGCCGCCCGCACGACCCCGACTTCCTGACGGTGCGCATCGGGCTGGGCTCGTCACCGCTGTGGCAGCGAGTCGCCGCCACGGCTGCTCGCGACCCGCTGGCCGAACCCGACGTCGTCATCGCCGCAGGCGTGCACCGGATCACCGAGCGCTCCCGCATGGTCGCCGGCATGCCGGTGGGCCTGCCGATCTCCGGCCGGGTATCGGTGGTCGGACCGATCGTGCCCGCCCGCAGCACGGTGACCGCAGCGCTCGCCCAGCTGGTCACGCTGCACGGGCCCGAAGAGGTGACCCTCGTCGCCTACGCGCCGCGCCGGTCCGCCCGCTGGCTGGACTGGCTCAAGTGGATGCCGCACGCCCTGAGCCCCGACGAGATGGACGGCACCGCTCCCCGCCGGCTGATCGCCGACAGCGCCGAAGCGCTGCACACCCTGCTGGACACGGAAATCACCCGGCGGGTCGGCGAGGCCACCAGGGCCACCCGGCTCGGCGCGGTCGACCCATCCGTGTTCGGCCCCGCGATCGTGATCGTCATCGACGCCGCTGCCGGCGAACGGCTGGATCCGCTGGCCGGGCTGCCCCGGGAGCTGACCCCCGCTCAGATCGGCGTGCACACCATCACGCTGGTGCCCGACGTCGCCGCCGAAGGTGAGCGGGTGGACGTCCGGGTCGGTCTCATCCAGGGCGACGACGGCGCACCCCAGATCGCCGTCACCGATCTGCGCCCGGTACCCGATGAAGCGGGCGCGGCCTCCAGCGACGCGGCCGACCGGGCCGCCGCCGCACGCCGCGCCGCCGGTGCAACCGATGGCACCCCCGATGTCATCGACCCGGCCACGCTGGACGGCCTGGTCCGGGAGCTGACCGCGGTGCGGCTGGTGGAGGAGGCCGCCGCCGCTGCCCCGCTGGAGTCCACGCTGGACCTGTCGGACCTGGTCGGGGTGGCCGACGCGGCGGACTTCGACCCGGCGCAGACGTGGCAGCCGCGCGCGATGGTTGACTTTCTGCGGGTTCCGTTCGGGCTGGGCACCTCGGGGCAGAAGGTGTACCTGGACATCAAGGAGAACGCGCTCGGCGGGATGGGCCCGCACGGGTTGTGCGTCGGCGCGACCGGGTCCGGCAAGTCCGAGGTGCTGCGCACCATCGTGCTGACCATGGCGATCTCGCATCCGCCGGAGCGGCTCGCCCTGGTGCTGGTGGACTACAAGGGCGGCGCCACCTTCGCCGGGCTGGAGGACCTGCCGCACTGCGCGGCGATGATCTCCAACCTGTCCGACGACACCGGCCTGGTGGATCGGCTGCACGACGCCCTGTTCGGCGAGATGAAGCGCCGCCAGCAGCTGCTCGCCGACGCCGGCAACCTGCCGAACATCACCGAGTACAACCGGCGCCGCGAAGCCGGAGATGCTGCCTGCACGGCGCCGTTGCCGAACCTGTTCGTGGTGATCGACGAGTTCGGCGAGCTGCTGACGGCCAAGCCGGACTTCATCGAGCTGTTCCTGGCGATCGGCCGGATCGGCCGGTCCATCGGGGTGCACCTGATGCTGGCCTCGCAGCGGCTGGAGGAGGGCAGGCTGCGCGGGCTGGAGTCGTACCTGTCCTACCGGCTGGGGTTACGCACCTTCAACGCGCAGGAGTCCCGGGCGGTGCTCGGCGTGCCGGACGCCTACGAGTTGCCACCGATCCCGGGGTCGGGCTATCTGAAGGTCGACACGACGGTGTTCGAGCGGTTCAAGGCCGGCTACGTATCGGGCAGTTACCGACCGCCGGTGACGGGACAGACGGTGGCGGACGCCGATCCGGTGGCGGCGCCGTTCGGGCTGTTCAACGACATGGCCGACTACCTGGCGCGACTGGCCGGTGAGCGGGCCGCCGCGCGAGATCCGAACCCTTCCGAACCGGGTTCCGACGAGGACGATGCGGAGGCCTTGGCGCCGACCGTGCTGGACGTCGCGGTGCGGCAGTTGGCCGCCGCCGGCACGCGCACGGCGCAGATCTGGCTGCCGCCGCTGCCGACCTCGCTGGCGCTGGACGCGGTGGCCGGGCCGGTGTCCGCCGATCCGGTGCTCGGCCTGCACGCGGCCGGGCCGGGTGGGCGGCTGAAGGCGGCCATCGGCATCCTGGACAAGCCGGCCGAGCAGCGCCAGGAGCCGATGGTGCTGGACACCGCCGCCTCCGGCGGGCACCTGGTGATCCTGGGCGCGCCGCAGTCCGGCAAATCGACCCTGCTGCGGACGCTGCTGCTGTCGCTGGCGCTGGGCCACATCCCGGGCGAGGTGTCGTTCTACTGCCTGGATCTGGGCGGCGGGTCGCTGCGGGTGCTGGACGGGCTGCCGCATGTGGCCGGGGTGGCGCCGCGGTTGGACGCCGACCGGGTGCGGCGCACCGTCGCGGAGGTGGCGACCGCGCTGGCCGAGCGGGAGCAGCTGTTCTCGCAGCTGGGCGTCGACTCGGTGGAGGCGATGCGGGAGCGCTGGCGGGCCGGGCGGCTGCAGCAGCTGCCGGTGGCGGACCTCTTCCTGGTAATCGACAACTATCCGGTGCTGCGCAGCGACTTCGACGACCTGGCCGAGATCGTGCAGGACCTGGGAACCCGCGGCCCCGGCTATGGCATCCACCTGGTGCTGACCTGCGGACGGTGGGCGGACGTCCGCACCCAGCTGCAGGCGGCCATCGGTACCAAGATCGAGCTGCGCATCAACGATCCGGTCGACTCGTCGATCAGCCGAAAGGCCGCCGAGAACCTGCGCGCCGACAATCCCGGCCGGGCGCTGGTGGAGGGCGGGCTGCAGGTGCAGGTGGCGCTGCCAGAGCTGGCGGATGAGGCCGGTGACGACGGTGACGGGGCGGGCGGTGACGGGGCACCGGACGTCCTGGCCTCGGCATCGCCAGCCCCTTCGTCCTCTGGCTTGCGTTCTGCTCCGCCTCACGGAGCAGAAGGCAAGCGCGGTGACGAGGGTCCCACCGAGCGCCTGGTGCGCCGGATCGCGACGGCCTGGGACGGCGACCCCGTTCCACCGATCCGGATGCTGCCCACCCTGGTGCACTATGCCGACCTGACGGCCGCGGCCGCGTCGTCCACCCCGATCCGGGCGACCGCCGCCGACAAGAGGCACGGCATCGTGATCGGCGTCGACGAGACCGAGCTGCGCCCGGTGACGCTGGACGTGTTCGGCGGCGAGCCGCACCTGCTGGTGATCGGCGACGCGGAGACCGGCAAGACCTCCCTGCTGCGGCTGCTGGTGCAGGACCTGGTCGGCCGGCTGACCGACGACGAGGTCGTGTTCGCCGTCTTCGACGTGCGCCGCACCCTGCTGGACGTGGTGCCGGAGGACTACCTGGGCGCCTACGCCGGCACGGCCGCGATGGCCTCCGGCATGGCCGGGGCCGTGGCCGGCGAACTGCAGGCCCGGCTGCCCCCGGACGACGTCACCGCCGCGCAGCTGCGCGCCCGCTCCTGGTGGTCCGGCCCGGAGATCGTGGTGCTGGCCGACGATTTCGATCTACTCTCGCCGGCCGGCCCAGGCCCGCTCGCCCCGTTCGTCGAGTTCTTGCCCCAGGCCCGGGACCTCGGCTTTCACATGGTGGTCTGCCGACGATCCGGCGGCGCCGGGCGGGCGATGTACGAGCCGGTGCCCCAGCGGATGCGGGAGGTCGGCGCCACCGGGCTGCTGCTGTCCGGTGACCGGCAGGAGGGCGCGCTGTTCCCGGGGGTGTCGCTGGCGGTGCAGCCGCCGGGCCGGGGCAACCTGGTACGCCGCGGCCGCAAGCCGATGCTGATCCAGCTGGCCTACCTGCCCGACCCGCTGGGCACACCGGGATAGGGTCCGAGTCGATGACGACCCGCTTCGGTCCCGACGACCGCGCCGATCCACCGCTGCGCGGCGACGAGGCGACGACCCTGCGGGCGTTTCTGGACTTTCATCGGGACACGTTCCGCTGGAAGTGCTCGGACCTGACCGGCGACCAGCTGGCGCATCCGCTGGCCCCATCGACCATGACGCTGGGCGGCATGATGCTGCACCTCGCGCTCGTCGAGTCGTATTGGTTCGAGGAGATCTTCCGCGGCGGCGAGGCGATGCCGCCGTTCGACGTCGTCGACTGGGAGGCCGACCGGGACTGGGAGTGGCACATCGCGCACGATTTCCCGCCCGAGCAGATATGGGCCGTCTTCGACGAGGCCGGCCGACGTGCGGACGCCGTCATCGACGAGGCGCTACGCGGCCCGCACGGGCTGGACGCCACCTCGCGCGTCGAAAGCAGAGACGGTGCCGGGCGGTACAGCCTGCGCTGGATCCTGGTGCACATGATCGAGGAGTACGCCAGGCACAACGGCCACGCCGACCTCCTGCGCGAGGCGATCGACGGCCGGACCGGCGAGTGAGATCGGCTACGACACCGCCGCGGTCACCAACTCGACCACCCTGCGCTGCACGGCCGGAGTCCAGGCCAGCACCGCGAATCCCACCGGCCAGAAGTCGCCGTCGTCCAGGTGCGCCGCGTACTGGAACTCCAGGGTCGAGTAGCGGGTGCCGAACTTCCCGGCGTTCTTGAAGCAGACCACGATCTTGCCCTCCGCGTCGGCGTAGGCGGGCATCCCGTACCAGGTCTTGGCCGACAGGCCGGGTGCCGCCTGCGTGATCGTGGCGTGCACGCGCTCGGCGAGCGCACGGTCGACCGGCGACATCTTCTCGATGGCGTCCAGCACATCCTGTAGCCCGTCGGCCTTCTTGGCCCCGGACTTGCCCTCGGCACGCAGCTCGGCGGCGCGCTGTTTCATCGCCGCCCGCTCCTCGGCGGAGAACCCTCCGGATCGGGTCGTTGTTCCGGCCATCTCATCGCTCCTTTGACTCTCCCTACACTGACACCGAAAGGCTAGGTCGGCCGTCGCCGCCGGCGCTTCTCGAATCGTGCTCGATCGGCTCTGTCGACCCGGCGTCTCGGTGTCCGCCGCCGCGCCGTCTTCGTCACAGCGTGCGACCGAACCGCTACCGGCCTACAGTCCCGCCATGACACTCGCTTCGGCCGCCGTGCGGGCGGCACATGCGGTCGCTGCCGCGCCCAACAGCGACATCGACAAGCCGTGGAACGGCCACGACACCCAGGTGCTGATCGTGGCCGCCGTGGGGATCGCCATCATCGTGCTGCTCATCGTCTGGCTGAAGCTGCACGCCTTCCTGGCCCTGACCATCGGGGCGCTGTTCGTCGGCATCGCCTCGGGCATCGCCACCGGCGACGTCACCAAGTCCTACGAGGCGGGCGTCGGCAGCGTGCTGGGCTACGTCGGGGTGCTGATCGCGCTGGGCGCGATGCTGGGCAAACTGCTCGCCGACTCAGGCGGCGCGGACCGGGTGGTCGCTACCCTGCTGCGTGGCAAATCCGCCACGCTGCCGTGGAAGATGGCGCTGATCGCCGGCATCATCGGTATCCCGATGTTCTTCGAGATCGGGCTGGTGCTGCTGATTCCGGTGGTGATGCTGGCGGTGCGCCGGTCGGGCAGCCGGGCCATGCGGTTGGGCATCCCGGCGCTGGCCGGACTGTCGGTGCTGCACGGCTTCATCCCGCCACACCCCGGCCCGCTGGCGGCCATCGGCTCGCTGCACGCCAATGTCGGCATCACCCTGGCGCTCGGCCTGGTGGTGGCGGTGCCGTGCGTGATCGTGGCCGGCCCGGTGTTCGCCCGGATGGCGGCGCGCATGGTGCCGGTCGGTGCCGGCGGGGCCGCGCTCGCCGTCACCGGCGGATCGCGGTCGGCCGAGGCGGGCGGCGCGGGGCCCGACAGCACCAAATCAGGCACCGAATCAGGCACCGAATCAGGCACCGAATCAGGCACCGAATCGGGCACCGAATCGGGCACCGAATCGGCCGGCGACGTGGAGCCGGCCGGGGCACAGGACCCGAACGCCACCCGCACGCCGAGCTTCGGCTGGACGCTCACCACGATCCTGTCGCCGGTCGTGCTGATGCTGATCAAGGCCGCCTCGGACATCTGGATGTCGCAGGCGGCACCCGGCTACGACGTACTGCAGTTCGTCGGCGACCCGGTGGTGGCGCTGCTGGTCGCGGTGCTGCTGGCCATGGTCACCTTCGGAACTAGGGTCGGCTTCTCCCTGCCGACGCTGGGGAAGAAGATCGGCGAGAGCCTGCTGCCGATCGTCGGTGTGCTGCTGATCGTCGGCGCCGGCGGCGGATTCAAGCAGGTGCTGGTGGATGGAGGCACCGGCGACGCGATTGCCAAGATCGCGGTGTCGGCCAACCTGTCGGTGCTGGTGCTGGGCTGGATCGTGGCCGTGCTCATCCGGCTCGCGACGGGCTCGGCCACGGTCGCCACCGTCACCGCCGCGGGCATCGTGTCCGAGCTCGCCGTGGGCCTCTCGCCCGCCCATCTGGCGCTGCTGGTACTGGCCATCGGGGCCGGGTCGTTGTTCTTCTCGCACGTCAACGATGCCGGGTTCTGGCTGGTCAAGGAGTACTTCGGGCTCACCGTGGGGCAGACCATCAAGACCTGGTCGGTGATGGAGACCATCATCTCGGTGCTCGGTCTGTTGGTGGTGCTGCTGCTGTCGGTGCTGTTGTAGCTGGTCTGGCAACCAAACAGCGATGAGCAGGAGATCCCCGGCGGCCGTGCTGGCCGTCGACGTCGGCTCCACCGCGACCCGCGGCAACCTGTTCGACGCCTCCGGCGCTCCGGTGGCCCACCGGGCCAAGCGCGAACACCGGTTCCGCACCGCCGGTGACGGCACCTCGGTGATCGACCCCGATGCGGTGGCCGACGAGGTGTCCGCCGTGATCGACGAGCTCTGCGCGAGGGCCTCGTCACCGATCGGCGGGGTCGCGCTGGACACCTTCGCCTCGTCGCTGGTGGGGGTGGACGCCGATCAGCAATCGCTGACACCGTGTTTCACCTACGCCGACGGCCGGTGTGCCCCGCAGCTGGACGCGCTGCGGGCGGAGCTGGGACCGGCCGGGGAGGCCGCCGTGCAGCAACGCACCGGCTGCCGCCTGCACACCAGCTACCTGACCGCCCGGTTGCGCTGGCTGGCCGAGACGGCGCCGGAGGTGACGCGCCGGGTGCACCGCTGGGTGTCGCTCGGTGAGTACATCCATCTGCGCCTGGTGGGCACGGCTGCGGTCGGCACCTCCACCGCGGCGTGGACCGGCATGCTGGACCGGCGCACGGGCGCGTGGGATGCCGAGTTGCTGGCGCTGGCCGGGGTGGGCACCGACCGGTTCTCGACGATCACCGACCCGGACGGGCCCTATCGGCCGGCCGGTGCCGCGCGGGATGCGGTGGCCCGCCGGTGGCCGCTGCTGGCCGACGCCCGCTGGTTCGGCGTGATCACCGACGGGCTGGCCAGCAACATCGGCGCGGGGGCGGCGAACGGATCGACGGTGGCGCTGTCCGCGGCGACCAGCGGGGCACTGCGAGTACTGGTGACGGGGATTCCGGACACGGTGCCGTCGGGGCTGTGGTGCTACCGGGTTGACGCCGGTCGGTGCCTACTGGGCGGTGCCGTCAACGACGTCGGGCGGGTGACGAGCTGGCTGTCGGAGACCATCGCCCTGGGCGGCCGCTCGCTCGGCGAGATCGCCGCGCTGGAGCCCGATCCCGGTACCCCGGTGCTGCTGCCGTTCCTCACCGGAGAGCGCTCCACCGGCTGGGCCTCCCGGGCTCGCGCCGTGTGGGGCGACGTGACCACCGCGACCACCGGCGCGGCGCTGGCACGGGCCGCGCTGGAGGGGGTGGCGATCACCTACCGGCGGATCGCCGAGCAGCTGGCAGAGGTGACGGGCCATCCACGGGAGTCCGCGACGGGCGGCCCGGCGCGGATCCACGCCAGCGGCCGGGTGCTGGCCGACCTGCCGGAGTTCGGCGCGGTGCTGGCCGACGCGCTACAGGTGCCGGTCATCCTGGTGACGGACAAGCGGGTCACGCTGCGCGGCACCGCGCTGCTGGCGCTGGACACGCTCGCGCCGGGCCAGGCGCGCATCGCCCCGACCCTGGGGCCGGCGCGGGCGCCGCGTCATGAGCACGCCCAGCACTACGCCACGCTGGCGGACCGGTTCGAGAGGCTGTACCGGGCCCTGATCGGGACCTGATTGGGCGCCTACCGGGCCCTGATCGAGCCCTGATGGCTCAGCCGGCGACGACGTCGGCGCCGTCCAGATGCACCTCGATCGCCGGTAGATCCTCGGTCGCCGGGCCGCGCAGCACCGCGCCGGTCAGCGCGTCGTACTGCGAGCCGTGGCAGGGGCACTGCAGCGTGGCCCCGGCCACCAGGACGGTGCAGCCCATATGGGTGCAGCGCGCCGAGAACGCCGTCACCGTCTGATCGTCCGGCCGGGCCACCACGGCCGGGGCACCCTCGATCGTCACGGCCACCGCGCCGCCCACCGGCACGTCGGCCAGCGCCACCAGTCCGCCCGACGACCCGGTGGCCGCGCCCGACCCGTCCGGGCCGCGCGTGCCCGAGCCACCCGCGCCGCCGGGCGTGGCAATGGGATCGGAGCCGCCCACGGCACAGGCGGCCGCGACCCCGGCCATCGCGACCAGGCCCCCGGCCATGGCGACCCGCCGGGTCATCGTCGCGGGCGCATCGGGCGCCAGGTCGGGTACGGCGTCGAGCATGGCGAGGTTCCCTCCGTCGGCGGTTGGCAGACAGGACCGGTTCACGACCGGCCCGTCACCCCACCAACGATCCACGGCCGCCCCGCGTTCATCGATCCGGGTAGCCTGCGCTCGTCACCGACGGGCACTGATTCACCGAGATTCACCGAGAGGGCACACCATGCAGCTGCGCGGAACTTCGGCCATCGTCACCGGCGCTGCCTCCGGGCTGGGCGCCGCCACCGCCGCCGCGCTGGCCGGCGCCGGCGTGGCCGTGGTGGGCCTCGACCTGGCGGCCGGATGGGAGCGGGCAGCCGTCGTGCCGAGCGGCATCACCCGGGTGGACGGAGACGTGACCAGCCCCCAGGACGTCGCCGCCGCGGTGACGACCGCGGCGGGAACCGGTGCGCCACTGCGGATCGCCGTGAACTGCGCCGGTGTCGCCTGGGCCTCCCGGATCCTGGGGCGCAAGGGGGTGCACGACCTGGACCTGTTTCGGACTGTGGTGGGCATCAACCTGGTCGGCACCTTCAACGTGCTGCGGCTGGCGGCGGAGGCGATGGCGGCCACCGAGCCGGTCGCGGACGACGCCGGGGCCGGGCAGCGCGGGCTGATCGTGAACACCGCCTCCGTCGCGGCGTTCGACGGGCAGGTCGGGCAGATCGCCTACGCGGCGTCCAAGGGTGGGATCGCGGCGATGACGCTGCCCGCGGCACGGGACCTGGCCCAGCACGGCATCCGGGTGATGGCGATCGCGCCGGGCATCATGGACACCCCGATGATGGCGTCGATCACCGAGGAATTCCGGCTCGGGCTGGAGGCGACGGTGCCATTCCCGGCCAGGTTCGGGCGGCCCGACGAGTACGCGGACCTGGTCCTGTCGCTGGCTGCCCAGGACTACCTCAACGGGGAGGTCATCCGGTTCGACGGCGCGCTGCGCATGCCTCCGCGGTAGGTGTCCAGGTCCGCCACCGTGGGCATCTCGTGCGAGCGATCGGTCATCCAGTGGCGCAGCGCCAGGGTGGCCCGCACATCGTCCTCGTTGTACCGCAGGATGCGCGATCGGTGTGCCCGTGCGTCAGACCCGTCGCCGCTCGTGGCGATGCGATACCACGCCATCGAGTTCTCCCCGCTCGGCTCCGGATCCCGCCAGCCGAAGCCGGCCACCTCGGCGACCTTCTTCAGCCGCAGTGACCCCGGCACCACGAAGCAGCGCTTGATCTCCGCGTACAGGTCGACCCACTGGCCGGAGGAGCAGAACCGGTCGACCTCGGACCGGGTCGGCATGCCCGCGACGTGCGGGAACCGCTGCGGCGTGCCGTACAGCCAGCGCTCCTCGGCCTTGCGGGAGTAGCAGTACGCGGCGAACGTGCGGCCCGCGGCGGAGCATGCCTGTCGCAGCTGCGTCAGGTACCGCCAAAAGGCGACGAAGTTCTCCGCTGCGGTGGGCGAATTCAGCGGTAGCCAGGTGACGAACGGCCGGTAGCCCGGCGCGAATCCGGGCGGTGGCGCGGTGTCCCCGGCGGTGGTCAGGTAGGTCCCCCACAGGTAGGCCCCGTCGTCCAGGTAGGACTCCATGTCCACGTCGAGCTCGACATCGGCACGACGCGGGTCCACCCGCGCGGTGCGCCGCACCAGGGGTGCCCCGGCGATCAGCGCCAGTGCTCGGGCCCGGGCATCGGCCGCCGGGATCCCGGTCAGCGGCAGCGCGGCGGCGATCCGCGGATCCAGCGCGGCCAGATCGTCGTAGGTGACGACGCCCGCGTCGTGCAGCACATCCACGTCCGAACCCGCGACCAGCAACGACACGTCCCGCGAGGCCTGCAGTTCCGGCTCGCATACCGGCCACCAGGGGCAGCGCCGGCACTCGGCGACCCGGGACGGCTGGGCCAGGGCCGGCTGCCCGGTCGCGGCGGCACGGGCGACGGCGAGCCGGTCGGCAAATCGGGCGTCGTACTCGGCCAGCGCCGGGGTCGCGGGCTGGTCGGTGGTGGCATTTTCGCCGGTGACGGCGCCGCCGGGGCCCAGCCGATGCCAGAGGATGAGCGCCCCGTCGTCCCAGTCGGCGTCGGCAGCGGGGCCGCCCTTGCCGATGATGCCGCCGCGCGCGTCGCCGGAGGCCAGGCCGAGTTCGCCCAGGGTCCGGTATACGTGGGCCAGGGCGAGCGCGTCGGCGTGGTGCGAACGCGCCTTGCGGGCCGCGGACGGCACCGGCGCCAACAGGCCGGGCAGGGCCAGGTCGAGGTCCGAGCACGGTGCCCCGGTCCCCGGGTCCAGCGTGCGATGCCCGCGCACCAGCACGGGCAGATAGCCGCCGTCGGGGGCGCGCAGCAGCAGGTCGGGGGTGGCGATCCGGGTCGCCGACGCCAGGCGCGGCGCCCACACGGCGGCCGGGCGGTCGGCACCGGCCGGATCCCAGTCCTCGACCAGCTCGATGGTCGAGGCCAGCCTGTCGTGCACCACTTCCCGATGTGCCGCCAGGTCGGCCAGCCGGAGCTGCAGGCCCGGTTCGGGGGGTCGGCGGAGCGAACGGTCGGCCGCCGGGTCGTGCTCCAGGTGGATGCGGCGTCGGCAGCGCCCCGCGTCGGCCGCGCCCAGCCGCAGCACCTCGCCTGGATCGGGGACTCGCTCACGGTGCTCGATCACCGAACCAGACTAGGACCGGGATCGGACGGGCCCGGTGCGCCGGGGCGTTCGAGCGGACCGGGTGGCTGCGTCGGCCGGGAGCCCGCCTTAGGCTCAGGGGGCGCACACCGGTGCCGGCACCTGCCGGTGGCCAGGAGGGACAGACAGCCGATGGACGACCACAGCCCGCAGGACGGAGCCGCCGACGCGGCCGCCGCCACGCTCACGAACGGCCCCGCGGCAACCGCCACCGGGAAGGCCGCCGACAAGGCGGCGAAGGCACACGCGAGGGCCGAGCGGCGAGCCGTGGCGCTAGACCACAAGACCGCCAAGTCGGCGAGCAAGCTGCGGCGCGCCGAGGCCAAGGCCGACGCGAAAGCGGCCAAGGCCGGGACGAAGGCCTCCGAGGCTGCGGCCAAGGCGGCCACCGCGGAGGCCGCCAAGGCCGCGACCCGTCCGGCCCGGCTGGTGGATCGGCTCACCGACCCCAAGACCGCCAAGCGGGCACTGTCGGTGGGCAAGGTACTGGCTCCCGCGCTCGCGCCGTATGCGATCAAGGCGGCCGTGAGCGCCCGGGGCTTCCTGGACCAGCGGCGCGCCCACCGGCTGGGCGTCACCGCAGAAGAGGTCGCCCAATTCCGCGGACCGACCGGCAGCACCGGCGCCCGGATCAGCGGCCTGGTTCGGTCGGTGCAGGATCTGGCGTCGCGCAAGGGCAACGAGCTGCAGGTGACCCGGTTCGCCGAAGTCTCCCAGCAGCGCCTGACCGATCTGACCGCGGCGGTGCAGGCGTCCGGGTCGATGCCGCGACCACGGCGCAGGCGGGTGCTGCGGTCCGTCAACCGGGAGCTGGACCAGATCAGCGCCGACCTGATGACGCACCTGGTGGGGACCTCGGCCGTCTGAGGCGGGTCTGCGCGCGCACGACACGGGGCGTGGTCACGCGCGGGGTTCACCGGCCCGGTGACCCCGCGGGGGCACGCTCGCCTGCCCGATCGCCGCTCAGCGTCCCCGGACATCACAGCTAGGGTCGAGCCATGCTCACCCCTCGGGCGCATGCGCGCACACACCCGATGTCGCGCTTGCGCCGCCTCGCGACCCTCATCCTTGCCACCGCACTGCTGCTGGTCGGCGGTGCGGGTGTGGCCTGGGCACACGTCACCGTCAACCCGGACTCCGTCACCGCCGGCTCGTACGCCAAGCTGACCTTCCGGGTACCCACCGAGTCCGACACCGCCAGCACCGTGTCGGTGCAGGTGAGCATGCCGAAGGACCACCCGTTCCCCAGCGTCTCGGTGATGCAGCTCCCGGGCTGGACGGCGAAGGTCACCAAGACACCGCTGAATCCGCCGGTCTCCGAAGGCAGATTCACCCTCGACGAGGCGGTGACGTCGATCACCTGGACCGCCGACGACGGCATCGGCATCAAGCCAGGGGAATTCATGGAGTTCCCCCTCTCGGTCGGGCCGGTCCCGGACGTCGCCTCGATGGAGTTCCCGGCGGACCAGACCTACAGCGACGGAACGGTCGTGCGGTGGGACGAGTCGCAGACGGCCGGCGGTGACGAGCCCCAGCACCCCGCGCCGCTGTTGACCATCACGCCGGCCAGCGGGCCCACAGCGGCCACCACCGGCCCGACGGTCACCGGCATCAGCGACGCCTCCCAGCCAGCAGCGACGGTCGGCGCCTCGGACGGCACCGCCCGCGTCCTGGCCGTGATTGCCCTGGTGCTCGCCGCCCTGGCCCTGGTGGTGGCCACCTTCGGGTTGCGCCGTCCCCCGAGATCCGGCAGGCCGTCATGACGCACACACCCCGAGTGCGCTGGCCGGCTCGGGTGCTGGCCCTGCTGGGCGCCGTCACCCTTGCCCTGCTCGCCACCGCCGGCCCGGCGGCCGCGCACAACGTGCTGATCTCCTCCGATCCGGCCGACGGCGCCACGCTGAACGCCGCGCCCGCAACGGTGTCCTTCACCTTCGACCAGCCGATCGAGAACTTCGATCCGGTGCTGGCGATCATCGGCCCGAACGGGAACGGCTTCGCGGCCGGGGCGCCCACCGTGTCGGGGTCGGTGATCTCCGCCCGGATGCTGGCCGGGCCGGCGGGACAGTACCGGGCCGCCTACCGGATCGTGTCCGCCGATGGCCATCCGGTGACGGGCCAGATCACCTTCACGCTCACCCAGGCGGCGGCCGGTTCCGCCACCGGAACGCCGCCCAGCGGTTCCGCCCCGACGGGCGGTGACGACGCCTCCGCTCACCCCTCGTCCGGCGGGCTGAGCGCCTGGCTGTGGATCGGCATCGGCGTCGCCGCGGTGTTGGTGGTCGTCGCGATCGTCCTGGCGCTGCGCCGGCCGGCGTCCCCCCACGAGTGAGCGCCGGCGGGACTCACGTCACCGCCCGCGATCAGGATCGCTCCTGTCGCGGCAGCACCACCTCGCGCACGATCAGCTGCACCGCCGCGGCTACCGGCACCGCCAGGATCGCACCCGTCACGCCCAGCAGCGCCGCCCCGATCAGGATCGCCACGATCACGGCGGCCGAGGAGATGTGCACGGTGCGACGCATCACCCGCGGGTAGAGCCAGTACGCCTCGAACAGGTGCTGGCACACGTAGAAGGCGCCGGCGATGATGCCGACGATCAGCGACTGGGAGAACCCCAGCAGCGCCATCGACACCCCGATGATGATCGGCCCCACCACCGGCACGAAGTCCAGCAGCGTCGCGGCCAGCGCGATCGCCCACGGGTAGGGCAGCCCGGCGATCCAGGCGAACGCCCCTGCGACCAGCCCCGCCTGCAACGCGATCAGCGTGGCGCCGCCCAGGTATCCGCCCATCTGCTTGATGATCTTGTCGCCGATGTCGGTGACCCGCGGCCGCCGTGAGGCGGGCACCAGCCGGTAGGCGGCCGCCTTGATGCGGGGCAGGCCCGCCAGGAAGTACAGCGTCAGGATCAGCACCACCAGCAGGTCCACGGCGATTCCGGCCGCGGTGAAGACTCCGGTGGCGGCGCCCGGCCCCATGTCGGCGACGGCATCCTGCAGCTTGCCGATCAGGCCGAACTTGTCGTCCAGCGACTTGATCGTCGCGTTGTGCTGCAGCGCCTCCAGTCGCTGCGGCAACGTGGTGACGAAGGCGCCGACCTCGGTGGCCACTGGCGGGATGATCGCGTAGAAGGACCCGAACACGAAGGCCAGCAGCCCGCAGTAGGCGATCGCGACCGCGGCCCCCCGTTTCAGCCCCCGGCGGACCAACAGCGAAACTGCGGGGTCGAGCCCGATGGCAATGAGCGCCGAGATGGCAATAACGACCAGCGTGCCGCGGATGGTGTCCAGCGACAGGTACAACGCGTAGGCGATCAGCAGGCCGAGCCCGCCGAGCAGGCCGGTCCGGAACGGCGCCAGCGTCCAGGTTCGCTCCCGATCGAGCCCGGACGCGTCGGCCGGCGAGGTGACCGGCAGCGGGGCGGTGACGGGGTCGGCGCCACGCTCGCCCTCCAGCGCGGCCCGCTCGGCCCGCATCCGGCTCAGCGCGTCCCGCAGGCCGGACCATCGCGACGAATCGCCGGGCACCGGCTCGTCGTCGGCCATGCCATGCCTCCGCCCTCAGTTCGTCGGGTGTTCCGGTCATTATGATCGTCACGCACCCACCCAAGCGGCGCCTCCACCCGGCCCTTCCCGGACGGTGGTCGCCTCGCGCACAGGAGAACCCCATGGCCCGCCGCCGCAAACTTCACCTCCTCGTCGTCGCCGCGTCCGCGGCACTGGCCCTCACCCTGGCGGCCTGCGCATCCGGCACCTCCGCCGGCACGCCGGGCTCCGGAACGGGCGCCGGACCGACGTCGAGCGTCGGGCAGCAGTCGTCCTCACCGGCCGTCGCCGGGTCGTCGACCGGATCCGGCCCGTCCACTGCCGCATCGGCAACGGGGTCGGCAAGCGAGCCGTCGTCGGCGCAGCCGTCCAGCGAGTCGACCGGCGCGCCGGCAAGCGGGGCATCCTCGGCCGCTAATTCGGCAACTGCCCTGCCGGCGACCTGCGCCCCGGACCAGTTGCAGACCAAGAAGGCCGGCACGTTGACCGTCGCCACCGACCAGCCGGTGTACGAGCCGTGGTTCGTGGACAACAAGCCCCAGAACGGCAAGGGCTTCGAGGGCGCGGTCGCCTACGCGGTCGCCGAGAAGCTCGGGTACACCAAGGACCAGGTCACCTGGGTGCGCGCATCCTTCGACTCGGTGATCTCCCCCGCTCCCAAGGACTTCGACTTCGACATCAACGAGTTCTCCATCACCGCGAAGCGCGCCAAGGTGGTGGACTTCTCCTCTGGTTACTACGACGTCGCCCAGGCCATCGTCACCGTCAAGGGCAGCAAGATCGCGAAGGCCACCAGTATTGCGGACCTGAAGGACGCCAAGTTGGGCGCCCAGATCGGCACCACCAGCCTGCAGGTGATCGACGATGAGATCAAGCCGTCGCAGCAGCCGGCCGCGTTCAACCAGAACATCGACGCGGTCGCGGCGCTGAAGAACGGCCAGATCGACGGCATCGTCACCGACCTGCCGACCGCCTTCTACATGTCCGCCGCACAGCTGGACAACGGGGTGCTGGTCGGGCAGCTGCCCAACCCCGCCGGTCAGACGCCGGAGCAGTTCGGCCTGCTGCTGGAGAAGGGATCGCCCATCACCTCGTGCGTGTCGGACGCGGTGGACGCGCTGCGCGCCGACGGCACCCTGACCCAGCTCGCCGACACCTGGCTGGCAAAGGCCGGCGCGCCCGAGCTGAAGTAGCCCGGCCGCGCGACCGAACCGAGGGAACCGAACTCGTGACCGGACCGACGTGAGTGCCCCGGGCGGCGGCGACGAGTGGACGCCGTCACCGATCCAGCTGGAGAGGTTGGCCTACCGCCGCTCCCGCACCCGGCGCTCGGTCCTGGTGGCGACCGGGTCGACCGTGGTGCTGCTGGGCATCGCGGTGCTGGTGGTGGTCAACACCCCGGGCTGGCCGCAGTTCCGGGACAGCTTCTTCGACATCGCCTACGGGTGGCAGGTGCTGCCGGACATCGCGGCGGGGCTGTGGCTCAACGTCCGGCTGATGGTGGTCTGCGAGGTCGTGATCCTGTGCTTCTCGCTGCTGATCGCGCTGGCCCGCACGCTGCGCGGCCCGGTGTTCTTCCCGGTGCGTGCCGCGGCGATCGGTTTCACTGACCTGTTTCGGGGCCTGCCGCTGATTCTGGTGCTGTACATGCTCGGGTTCGGCATGCCGAGCCTGCGAGTCGCCTGGCTGCCGTCGTCGGCATTGTTCTGGGGCTGCGCTGCGCTGGTGCTGACCTACTCGGCGTACGTGTCGGAAGTGCTGCGCGCCGGCATCGAGTCGGTACATCCCTCGCAGCGCGCGGCGGCCCGGTCGCTGGGCCTGCGGCACGGCCAGACCATGCGGTTCGTGGTGGTGCCGCAGGCGGTCCGCCGGGTGCTGCCGCCGCTGCTGAACGACCTGGTGTCCCTGCAGAAGGACACCGGGCTGGTGTCGGTGCTGGGCGTGATCTACGACGCGGTGCTCAACGCCAAGATCCAGACCTCGCAGACCTTCAACTACACCCCGTACGTGGTGGCCGGGCTGCTGTTCGTGCTGCTGACCATCCCGATGACACGGCTGACCGACTGGGTGTCGCGCCGGCAGGGCTGGACCGGCGCCGGGAGCCACGTGTGAGCCACGATCCCCGTTCTAGCAACGATTCCATCATCCCAGCAACGGTTCCAACCGTTGCCACGACGACGGAACCGTTGCGAGGACGCGCGCAGACCGGCCCCGCCGGGACCGAGCCGCCGCTGCTGCGGATCGAGAGCCTGCGCAAGGCCTACGGCCCGGCCGTGGTGCTGCGCGAGGTGTCGCTCGACGTGCCGGCGCACCAGTGCGTGGTGCTGATCGGTGCCTCCGGCTCGGGCAAGTCCACCCTGCTGCGCTGCATCAACCTGCTGGAGGTCGTCGACGACGGCCGGATCTGGTTGCAGGGCAAGGACATCACCGACCCTCGGGTGGACGACGATGCCATCCGATCCCAGGTTGGCATCGTGTTCCAGTCGTTCAACCTGTTCCCGCACATGAGCGTGCTGGACAACATCACGCTGGCGCCCCGGCGGGTGCACGGCATCGGACGCCGCGCGGCGGAGTCGGACGCGCTGGCGATGCTGGACCGCGTCGGGCTTGCGCACCGGGCCAGGGCCAAGCCCGACGAGCTGTCCGGCGGCCAGCAGCAGCGGGTGGCGATCGCCCGGGCGCTGGTCAACAAGCCGGTGCTGATGCTGTTCGACGAGGTCACCAGCGCGCTGGATCCGGAGCTGGTCGGTGAGGTGCTGGCTCTGTTGACGGAGCTCAAGGACGACGGCATGACAATGCTGGTGGCCACGCACGAGATGGGCTTCGCCCGCCAGGTGGCCGACCAGGTGGTGTTCCTCGAGGGCGGAGAAATCGCCGAGGCCGGCCCGCCGGAACAGGTGCTCACCCAGCCCACCGACCCGCGCACGCAGCGGTTCCTGCGCCGGATCATTGACGCGGGACGGCTGTAACAACTCGGCGCTGGACACCCAGATCCCGGGCGGCGAGCAGCGGCGGCGCACCACCGGAGTCCACCCGATTCCTCGCGTGATGCGCATCCGGTGAACCTGCCGGGCGGCGCGGTCGTCGTTCCAGGTGCGGGCATTGCACCGCTACCGGATGGCCCCATGGCCCAACAGACAGCCTGCTGACGCCCCATCGTCAGCCGGGACGTCGACGGTCGCTTCCTGGGCCAGGCGTGTCTGCGGCCGACCACTGCCCGCATCGACCACCCGAGCGATAGCGAGGAGGACACCATGAATGCCAGTCATGCGAATACCACCGGATCTTCCAGCCGGTCCGGCCTGCTTCGAGCGGTCGGAGCGGGAGCCTTGCTCACCGTGCTCGCTGCCTGCGGCTCCGCGGGTTACGGCACCGACGCCGCGGGCACCAGCGCCGGCGCTGCCGGCACCGCCACCCCCGGCCAGCCCAGTTCATCGGCCGCGGGGCCGACCATCACCATGCGCAATACGGCAGGCATCACGGGCGTACTGGCCGATCCACAGGGCCACACGCTGTACGTCAGCGACCAGGAATCCGGTGGAAAGGTGCTGTGCGGCAGCGGTTGCGTGGCGATCTGGATGCCGCTCACCGTTCCGGCCGGACAACAGCCGAGCGGACCGGCCTCAATCATGTCGGATCTGACGACCATCACGCGCCCGGACGGCACCACCCAGGTCGCGCTGAACGGCAAGCCGTTGTACACCTTCGCGCTCGACGGCGGAGTCGGCCAGGTGCGCGGCAACGGGACCAAGGACAGCTTCGGTGACGCGCACTTCACCTGGCATGTGGCCACCGCGTCCGGCCCAGCGGGGCAGGCGGCCTCTGCGAGCGCTAGCAGCCGTTCTGGCGGGTATGGCTACGGCGGCAGCGGCTACGGCAGCAGCGGTGGAGCCGGCGGCAGCGGTGGTGCCGGCGGCTATGGCTATGGCGGCGGCCAGTGAGCTCGGTCGGTCGTCGCGCCGCATGATCGTGCAAGCCCGGCTGCGCGTCGCCGGTGTGCTGGGCCGAACCTCGCGGCGCGAGGCCGCGAGGCTGCAAGGCTGCGAGGCTGCGAGGCTGCGAGGCTGCGAGGTCGTAATGGCGTAATGACGTAATGACGTAGTGACGTAGGGGCGATCGAAACCCCGCCGCCGCCAGTGCCATTCGCGCCCTCCCGCCCAACCACCGCACTACGCGCCGCTGCCCTCCGGGCCCGAACGCACCGACGTTTCGTCCAGCTCCGAGATCTCGCGGTTGCGGCTGTCCAACGGCGGGAACGCGTAGCCGTTGAGTTCCCGAACATGTTCCGCGCCAAGGTCGCCGATCGGCCCCACGCCGAGTTCGTAGCACGTGGCGACGATTTCGTCGCGCAACAGCGCGAGCATGGTGCGCACTCCCGCCACGCCGGCCGCGCCAAGCGCGAAGGCCGCAAGGCGCCCGACCGCAACGATGTCGGCGCCCAGTGCCACTGCCTTGACGACGTCCGACCCACGACGGACGCCACCGTCGAACACGACCGGCACCCGCCCCGCCACTTCGGCGGACACCTCGGCCAGCGCGTCCAGCGCCGGTGGCAGTCCGTCGAGGTTCCGCCCACCGAAGTTGGACACGTACACCCCTGCGGCGCCCGCTTCGATCGCTCGGCGCGCTTGGTCAGCGCGCTGAATCCCCTTGACGATCCACGGTAGGGGCATGCGCGGCGCCAGCTCTGCGAGTCGCTCCCAGTCCCAGCGACGATCGCGCGGCGCCGACCTCGCCGCGTTCGAGAATCCAGCGTCATTGCCACGGCCATAGGGCTCGAGGTCGAGGTGGTGCTCACGCTGCCGCTCTCGCCACGCAGCCACTGGCATATGGGTGAACACGATGCCGGCATACCCCGCGTCCGCCGCGCGCCGCACGTACTCGAGAACGCGTTCCTCGCCGAAGCCGAGTCCCACCTGGAGGTAACCGGGGCGAGCGCCCGCCGCGGCGATCTCCTCCAGCGACACCGAGGTCGCCTCCGGGACGATGCTCAGCGTGCCCTCGGCCGCAGCAGCGTGGGCGACTCCGACGTGACCGTCCGGGTGGATGAATCGGCCGAAGCCGAACGGAGCGCAGATCACCGGCATGCTCAGCGTGCAGTCGCCCAGCGTTGTCGTCAGGTCGGGCTCGGGCCCGGGGGCGAGCAGGCGGGGCGTGAACGTCCAACGATCGAACGCCTTGCGGTTGCGCTGCACGGTGGATTCGGCGCCAGCCCCCTGTTCGATGTAGTCCCACTGTGCCTGCGAGAGTCGGCGTCTCGCCACACGCAGCAAGGCAGGAATGCTTGCGGCGGGCAGAGCGTCCGGGACGTCGCCGGATTCGGACTCGATCACGTTCACGCGCCCTTCACTAGTAGCAGCTCGGCCGACCCGGTGCCGCTCGCCGCTGCCCTCGGACCCGTCTCTGGGGAGAGCACGTCGATCGCCCCGCGTGGCCGGCCCGACCGATGAGGTCTTGACACGAGGTTCACTCGCATCATATCTTTCATTATCGGAGTATACATTCGATATATCGAATGATCGCCACGGCGAATGCCCGTCGACCACGAATCGGCGACTCACTCGCATGCACCGATGACCCGCCGAGCCGGGACCCGCGCAGATGCGGTTCACCCGGTCGGGACCGTTGACTCACATCGCCGGAGGCCCACCTCATGTCCTGGTCCGCGTCACCGCGTCGACTGGCGCTCGCCAGCGGCGTCACCGCACTCGTGCTGCTCGTCGCCAGTTGCTCCTCGTCGGGATCCGGCTCCGCCGGTTCGTCCTCACCGTCGCCTGCGTCCTCGGCAGCGTCACAACAGCCGAGCGACTCACAGTCGGGGTCTGCATCATCGAGTCCGGCCTCGCCAGGTTCCGCGACGGGCGGTTCCTCCGGCAGCGCGCCCGACTCCATTACGGTCGCCTGGACGGAGGCCGTCGCCACGCTGGATCCGTACCGATCGACGGACAACGTGACGGTATGGATGGACAGCCTCATCGGCGGGCAGCTCGTGGAATCCGACAGCGCTGGCAAGGTGTCGCCGGGGATTGCCGAATCGTGGACAACAAGCTCGGACAACCTGACCTACACGTTTAAACTTCGCTCCGACGTGACGTTCTCGAATGGCACCCCCATCACATCCGCCGACGTGGTCGACACGTACACGCATGTCATGGCCGACAAGGCAAATGTCCGCGCCGGCGAGGTCGCCGCGTGGAAGACCGTCTCGGCAACCGATCCGCAGACCTTCGCCCTGACGTTGAGCGCACCCCAGCCGTCGCTGCTCAACATCCTGTCGCAGCCAGAGATGTCGATCTTCCCGAAGGGCTCGCTCGACGACCCCGAGAAGTTCTTCCTCAACCCGGTGTCCGCGGGCGAATACGCGGTCAAGTCCTACCAGCCCAACGGTGAGTCGATCACTCTAGAGCGCAACGACCACTACTACGGTCCTGAGCCGGCCATCAAGACATTCATCTACAAGCGCGTGCCGGACGCGGCGACTCGCATCATCGACCTCAAGAGCGGCAGCATCGACGTCGCTCTCGATCTGCCAGCCGCCGCCGTGAACCAGGCGGACACTCCGACCACCGATGCCGTCGCCGCGAAGGTCTACGGCAACCAGTGGATCTGGATGAACGATCGCACCGGGCCGCTGTCCGAGGTTAATGTGCGCAAGGCGATCAACCTGGCGGTCGATCGCGAGCAGATCAACCAGCTCGCATTCGCCGGTAAGACTGTCCCGGTCGGCAGCATATGGCCGGTGACGATGTCCGAGCACGACATCTCCGGGGACCTCATCCCGATGAAGGTTGACATCGCCAAGGCCAAGCAGCTGTTGCAGGGCACCAAGTGCCAGAACGGATGCACGCTCGAGATCATGGTGCGGCAAGGCGTGCCGATCGACCAGTCGTCGGCCCTGGTCATCAAGCAGAACCTGGCGAAGATCGGCATCACGGTCAACGTCGTCGGCGTGGACACGACCACGGCGAGCCAGAACGAGTCGGCCGGTACGTTCCAGATGGAAGCCCACAAGATGACGTCGAACCTCGACATCCCGGACAACTACCTGAACCTCTGCTGCCTGTCGACCGGTGGAATCCACAACCTGTTCTCCGGATGGTCATCGTCGGAGATGGACGCGGCCGTGAAGGAAGTACTCAGCAACGGCGGTCAAGCCCGCACGGACGCGATCAAGAAGATCGATAAGATCTTCGCGGATCAACTGCCGTATATTCCGCTCGTCAACTACGTGATCTTCGCCGGCGTGTCGAAGAAGGTCGCCTCATGGTTCGAGATCACCCCCGGCTTCGTCCTGGACATCAAGTCGGCAGCGAAGTAGATGGCGACTACCCTTCGGACCCGTCCGAAGCGCCGCGCGCAGCCCGGCTCGCGATCCACCGCACGGTGGCTCGCGAGCCGGGCGCAGCAACTCGTCGTGACGGTCGTCATCATCGTGCTCGTCGCGTTCGCGATGGTGCATCTTCTACCGGGCGATCCGGCGGTGACGATCCTCGGCGTGCAGGCGACCCCCCAGTCGCTGCACGCATTGCGAGAGCAGCTGCACCTCAACGATTCCCTGCTGGGCCAGCTCGGGGCGTACCTCGGCGGGCTGATTCACGGCGACCTCGGTGGGTCGATCGTCCAACAGGGCCGGTCGGTGGCGACGTTGATCTTCCCGGCACTCGGCGTCACGATGTGGATCGTCCTGCTCTCGATCGTCGCCTCCACGGTGCTGGCCATCCCGATCGGGCTGGCCGCAGCACGCACTCGGCGGCACCTGCTGGACCTGGGAATCCGCATCGGCTCGGTGATCCTGGTGGCGATCCCGCCGTTCGTCGTCGGTCTGGTCCTGCTCCTGCTGGTCGCGCTCAAACTCGGAGCGGCACCCACCGGCGGTTGGGCGGGAGACTTCCTCGGCGACTGGGCGTACCTGTGGCTTCCCACCATCGCGCTGGTCGCGCACCTACTACCGACGCTGATCCTCGTTGTCCGCGAAAGCGTCCTGGAGACGACCCAGCAGAGTTTCGTCGAGGCCGCGACCTCGCGCGGCCTCCCGCGCCACCGTGTTCTCGTCTCGCACATCACCAAGAACTCGCTGCTGCCGTTGATCACCGTGGTCGGCCTGAACATCGGCGGCCTCATCGGGTTCACGGTCGTCGTCGAGACCGTCTTCAGCCTTCCCGGAATCGGAGCGCTGCTGCTGTCGTCCGTCTTCGCCCGGGACTACCCCGTCATCCAGGGGATTGTCATCGTGACTGCGCTCATCACGGTCCTCGGAAACTTCGTCGCAGACGTGTTCTACCGTGCGGTCGATCCACGTACCAGGAGCATGCAATGACGTCGGCTATCGAGCACGCCGCCATGCCCGCAACACCGCCACCTGCCGAGCCCGGCCCGTCGGGCCTGCGGCAGGCACGACGACACACGCGTGGTCGCAGCAGCGCCATCGCCGGGTCCGCCCTCGTCCTCGCGATCCTCGCGGCATGCATCATCGTGCCGATGTTCTCGCCGTACAGCACCTCCGATTTCGTCGGAACACCGCTGGAGCACCCGAGCGGCGCTCATCTATTCGGAACCGACGATTTGGGCCGGGACGTCTTCGTCCGTGCCTTCGTCGCCGGGCGGGTCGACATCTTGCTGGCGATCACCGGCGCAGCCATCGCACTTGCTATTGGCACCGGCCTCGGCGTATCGGCCGCGATGGCGCGACGCAGTTTCTGGGACTCGCTGCTCATGCGCATCGTTGACGCCGTCATCGCCTTTCCCGGCGTGGTGCTCATCCTCGCGCTGGTCTTGGTGATCGGCGCAGCCACCAGCTACGGACCGATCCCCGCGGGCGTGCCCTCGATCCTCATCGCAGTGTTCGTGACTCACTGGGCCGTCTTCGCCCGAATCGCCCGCGCGCAGACCCTCGCGATCCGCGACGGCGATTACATCCAGGTCACGCGGGTGCTCGGCTACTCGCGACTGCGGGTCGTGTTCCGACACGTCCTGCCGAACGTGATCGGCCCGAGCGTCGCCTACGCGATCACCGACGCGATCCGCATCATCGTCGTCATCTCGTCGCTACCGTTCCTCGGCGCCGGCGTGGAGCCGCCCGCTCCCGAATGGGGCAACATGATGTACGAGGGTCGGGTGTACCTCGCGGACGCCTGGTGGGTCGCGCTCGCCCCCGGGCTGCTGCTGGCGATGACCGGCATCGGGCTAGCCGTCGCCGCCGAGGGTTTCACCACCTGGGCGTCCGGCACGCGGAAGGCGCGCTGATGCTGAAAGTCACCGAGCTCTCCCTCGCGATCGCCGGCCGCCAACTGGTCTCGAATGTCGACTTCGAGGTCCCGTCCGGCGGGTGCCTCGGCATCGTCGGAGAGACCGGATCCGGCAAATCGCTGACCTGCCGCTCGCTGGTCGGACTGCTCAACCCGATCGGCGGAGCGATCACCCGCGGATCGATCGACCTCGACGGTCACGACCTCACCGACTTCACCGAGCGCGAGTGGCGGCGGTGGCGAGGTAGCCGCGTCGCGTTCATCCCGCAGCAGTCGCTGTCCAGCTTGAACCCCCTGATGCGCATCGGCGAGCACCTCGAAGAGACGCTGCGTGCTTTGGCACCGGACGGCGACACCCGCTCCCGGGCAGCCGATCTCCTCGAGCAGGTTCAGATGCCGCGCGTCGCCGAGGTGCTGCGGGCATATCCACACGAGCTTTCCGGCGGCATGCGGCAGCGCGTCATGATCGCGCTTGCCATCGCGGGCCGTCCGTCGCTCCTCGTCGCCGATGAGCCGACCACCGCGCTCGACGTGACCGTCCAGCGCGAAATCCTGCGGCTGCTCACGGGGTTGCGCGCCGACCTGGGCATGACCCTAGTATTCGTCACACACGATCTGGCCGTCGTCTCCGAGGTCACCACCCGGCTGGCCATCATGTACGCGGGGATGACGGTCGAAAGCGGACCGACTGCAGCGATTCTCGATGCGCCCGACCATCCGTACACCGCAGCGCTACTCAATGCACACCCATCGCTGACCGAGGGCGACACGCTCACGCCGATATTCGGCAGCCCGCCGCCGGCCGGCGAGTGGCCAACGGGCTGCCGTTTTGCCTCCCGCTGTCCGTACCACTCAGCACGGTGCGATATCGCGCTGCCGTCAGCGGTGCAGGTGGATCCCGACCGATGGTCGCGGTGCATCCACCCGGCGCACGACGAACGGGACCGGCCATGAGCTCTTCGATGCACACCACGCGAACCGGGGACGCGGCGCAGGCACCGACGACCGACCAGCGGGCGCACGCCGCGCCACTCGTGTCCGCCACCGAGCTCACAGTCACCTACCGTGGGTCATCCACGCCCGCGCTCGATGCGGTCGATCTCGCGATCGACGATCGCGAGGCGGTCGGCATCGTCGGTGAGAGCGGCAGCGGAAAAACAACGCTCGGAAAGGCGCTGGTCGGGCTGCAGGAGCCGACCACGGGCGTCGTCACCGTCGCCGGGCGGCGATGGTCGTCCGTCAAACGGAATGACCCGCTCCGCCGTCGAGTGCAAATGATCTTCCAGGACCCGATCGCGTCACTCAACCCGCGGAAGTCAGCCCTGGACACGGTCGCCGAGGTATTCAAGGTCTGGAAGCGCGGCACGGTCGACGACGCGGCGACGCTGCTGGAGCGGGTCGGCATCTCCCGACGTGACGCGACCCGTCGCCCGGCCCAGCTCTCCGGGGGTCAGTGCCAGCGGGTGTCGATCGCGCGGGCGCTGGCTTGCGGCCCCGACGTTCTGGTCGCGGACGAGCCGACGAGCTCCCTCGACGTATCCGTGCAGGCCCAGATCCTCAACCTCATCGATGAACTGCGCGCGGAGCGAGGTTTCGCGTTCGTGCTGATAAGCCACGACCTTTCGGTGATCGCCCATGCAACGACTCGATGCGTCGTCATGCATACCGGTCGGATCGTCGAGATCGGGCCGACCGGTACCATCTTGCGCTCGCCCACCGACAGCTACACGCGCCGATTGCTCGAATCTGTTCCGCGACTTCCGCCGGCCTCCAGCACCGTGCCGCGGTGGGCATCGACGACAGAAAAGGACGGATAACGCAGTGACGGACAGCCAGCAACCTGTCGTGACGAGGTACCAGCCGCCGGGCGCCCACGCCCGGATCGGGGCGGCGCGACGCGACATCACACCACCCGTCGGCATTCGCGCCCGCAATTGGGGCGCAGCCAGGACCGATCTCGCGACGGGGATCCATCGGCCAATCCTGGTCAATGCGCTGTGTATCGTCGAACATGACGACACCGCACGGTTTCTCGTCACTCTTGATCTGATCGGCCTGCACCACGGGCCGGACAGGATGATCCGGCCCAGAATCCTGGCAGCACTCGGGATCGAGGAAGACCGGCTGTTGCTGCACTGCGTGCACACCCATGCGGGACCGAGCGTGGACACCGACGAGGCGGCACTGGACGGCGGCAGCCTCATCGCCGATTACATCGACGCGGTCGTCGGCGGCATCATCGCGGCCTGCCGTTCAAGCCGCGACGCGGCCCAGGACTGCACGATCACCTGGGGTTACGGGCATTGCGACCTCGCGGGGAACCGGGACCTGCCGACGCCGGTGCGCGATCTGTGCGGTTTCAACCCGGCGCTGGAAGCGGACGACACGGTGGCGGTCGGCCGCATCGCCGACTCGGACGGGCACGTCATCGCCGTTCTCGTCAATTATGCTTGCCACGCAACGACGCTCGCCTGGCAGAACTCACTCATCTCGTCGGACTACGTCGGCGCCGCCCGAGAGACGGTGGAGCAGGCTGTCGGTGGTGTCTGCCTGTTCCTGCAGGGTGCCTCTGGGGAGCTCGGACCGAAACGGCAGTACACGGGCGATGTATCGATCGCCGACGCAAACGGTCGGTGCCTGGGCTATGCCGCGCTGGCGACCCTCGGCGCGATGCCGCCGCCGGGTCACGAGCTCAATTTCACCGGAACCGTCGAATCCGGCGCGCCGCTGGCCACATGGGATTCGGTCGTCGCCGAATTCGATCCGACCGAGGCGTTCGCACGGATCGACGTCCCGGTGCAACTGAAACCCGAAATGTCAGCCGACGAGATCGCGCACCGCTGGCCGGGCATCGACCCGATTGCGGCCGAGGAGCGTGCCCGGCGGGCGCAGCGGCTGCGCGTGACGTACGCCGGACGCGGCACGGCACACCATCCGGTATGGCTGTGGCGGCTCGGCGACGGCATCATCGTGGCGCAGCCCGGCGAGGCCTACTCGCTGCTGCAGCGCGAACTGCGCCGTCGCCATCCGAATCGCGTGCTGCTCGTCATGAACCTGACAAACGCGCCCGGCGCGATGTACATCCCGCCAGCCGCCGCCTACGATCACGACCGGTATCAGGTCTGGCAGACGCTGTACGACCGGGGCGCGCTCGAAGCGATCATCGGCCACGCAGATGGCGCGATCTCTGACCTCGCCCGTGAAAGGACCAGCCCTAGTGTCTGAAGACCCGTCCGCGCCCGATGGTGGCGCAGGCCACGCCCCGGCCGCCGCGACGCGAGCAGACGCGACGCCCCTCGCCGGCGTGCTACCCGTCGTGCAGACCCCGTTCAACTCCGACGCCACCGTCGACTTCGGCGCGTTGCGCACCGAGCTCGAGTGGATTGCAGAACAGGGCGTTGCGGGGGTGACGATCGGCATGGTCACCGACATCCTCCGGCTCACTGTTGCCGAACGGCTCGATGTCGCGGCAGCGGTACGGGAGTCCACCGGCGCGGTGGGGCGCACCTGTGTCGTGTCGTGCGTCGCGGAGAGCACGCGCGTTGCTAGCGAGATCGCTCGGCACGCCCGATCCATCGGGGCAGACGCCGTGATGGCCTGCCCACCGACCTCCACGGTGGTGCCGAGCCGGGCGCTCTACGACTACTTCGCCGCTATCGCCGACGGTGCCGAAATCCCGGTCGTTGTTCAGGACGCGAGTGGCTATGTCGGGCAACCGCTTTCGATCGATTTGATGGCCAGACTCGAGTCCGGCTATCGGGACGGCATCTACTTCAAGCCGGAGGCGGACCCGGTTGGGCAACGGGTCAGCGAGCTGCGCGATGCCACCGGCGGTCGAGCCCGAATCTTCGAGGGCCTGGGCGGCGCATTTCTCGTCGACAGTTACCGGCGCGGCATCGTCGGCTCGATGCCGGGCGCCGAGGTGTGCTGGGCGGTGCAGCGGCTCTGGGAGGACCTCGAGGCCGGTGACGACGAGCACGCCTACCGGATCAGTGGGCTTCTGATGGGGCTTGCGATCCAGCAGCCGAACCTCGACGGCTTCATCGTGGTAGAAAAGTACCTCCTGGCCCGCCAGGGCGTTCTCCCGTCGACGGCGTGCCGCGGCCCGATGGGTTTCGAACTCGACCCGGAGACCGCGGCGGAGCTCGATCGGCTCTTCGACCGGCTCCGCGTCGTGGTCGACGAGACTCCGGCCTGGACGCCCGTCGAGGAAGGGATGCCCCAAGCGTGAAGGACCCTGCGCACGCCGCCAACACTGCCGGACGCGGTGCCAAGGCAGACCCGACGGTAGATGGCCCGGCGGATGCCGACCGGCCCACGCCCACCTACCGCGATCCCGACGACGACGCCGAGGGAGCCGGAGCCGATCCGCGGGCCCGGAGCTCGCGGGCCGCGGAGCGGACGCTGAAGATCCTGGAGCTGCTTGCGGAGGCCGACGAGGGCATCAGTCTCACGAGGCTTAGCCAGCGCAGCGGCACGCCGATGGCCACCTGCAGCACCCTGCTGGCCACGATCGAGCGCTGTGGCTACGCGCGCCGCGAGATCGCCGGCCGGAAGCACAAGTGGCACGCCACGCTGGCCCTCTACCGGCTCGGCGCTCACGTGATCGCGAAGGTGGACACGCGCAGTGCCGCGCAGCCGGAGCTCGAGCGGCTCACCGCCGAGACCGGTATGCCGTCCCACCTGGGCGCCCTCGACGGATCGAACGTTGTCTACATCAGCAAGGTGTCGGCACCCGGGTTCTTCCAGTTCGACACGTTCGTCGGCCGGACCGCGCATTTCAGCCTGACAGCGCTGGGCCGCGCGATCGCGGCGTTCCTGCCGGCCGACGAAATCGCACATCTCACCGTCGATCTCCCGACCGGCGCGGGTCCGCACGCCTCGCCTCAGACGGCCCGTACGCTCGTCGACCTGCTCGCTCGTATCCGCGCGGCGGGGTTCGCGGTCGAGGACCAGGAGGAGATCGCTGGGATCAGCTGCATCGCTGCTCCCGTATTCGATGCGACCGGGAAGCCCGTCGCCAGCATTGGTGTCACCTGGTTCGCCGCCGAGTTCGACGACGCGCGGCGCGAGACGGTCGGCGAACTGGTGCAGCACGCGGCCCGGCGCACGTCGACGAGCCTCGGATTCCCCGAAGACAAGGAAAGGCTTGGCGGTCATTGATGATCGAGCAGCGAACGGCATTGATCACCGGAGCGATGAGCGGCATCGGAGCCGCTGCCGCAAGCCGGCTCGCGGGCGACGGATACCGCGTGGTCAAGGCGGACATCGCCGCCGGAGCGGACGTGCACCTGGACGTGAGCTCTGCGGAGTCGGTGCGGGCAGCAGCAGCCGAAATCGGCGTCATCGACGTGCTCGTCAACAGTGCCGGCGTCGTCGGCCCGAACGGGCCGACCGAGTCGGTCACCGACGACGACTGGTCCCGGACGCTGGCGATCAACCTCAACGGCATCTTCTTCATGTGCCGCGCCTTCGCACCGGGCATGATCGGCCGCGGCTGGGGTCGGATCGTGAACATGGCGTCGATGGCGGGCAAGGACGGCAACGCGGGCATGGCGGCGTACTCCGCATCGAAGGCGGGCGTCATCGGACTGACGAAGTCGCTCGGCAAGGAGTGGGCGACGACCGGGGTGCTGGTCAATGCGATCGCGCCCGCGGTCATCGAGACACCGATGAATGCGACGACCGCGCCGGACGTACTCGAGCGGATCACGAGCATGATTCCGATGCACCGCCTGGGCACGGCGGCCGAGGTTGCCGAACTGATCTCCTGGCTCGCGTCGGATCGCTGCAGTTTCTCCACCGGCTCCGTTTACGACTTAAGCGGCGGTCGCGCCACCTACTGACCGATCGCACCTACGAGCGGGCCGCGGGTCGCCGACCCGTTCAGCCCCCGTTCAGCCAACATTCAACCCGCGTTCAACCCGGCCTAGTGCCAGTGCTGACCGGCAGCAGAGACCCAGTCGAACGCCTCGCCGCGGTACTTCGCGAGGCGAGCGTCAGCCGACCGGGCGTGCCCTTCGAAGTGCTCCACCCGCGCAGCACGGCCGGTGACCTCGGCCAGCCGCGAGCTCGCCTGCCGATCGGTGACCTCCTGATAGGTCACCGTGCGCAGGAACTTGCCGACCCACAACCCACCCGAGTGCCGCGCATTGCCTCGGGTGGGCAGCACATGGTTGGTGCCGATCGTCTTGTCGCCGTACGGCACGCAGGTGCCCTCGCCGAGAAACAATGCGCCGTAGTGCCGCATCGTTTCCAACGCCTCGCGGGGCTCCCGAGTGAAGATCTGCACGTGCTCGAAGGCGAAATCGTCGGCGAGCGCGTAGGCGTCGGATAGCGTCGCCACCACGTGGATCTCGCCGTGGTCCCGCCACGCCGGCCCGGCATTGTCGTGGGTAGGCAGGAGCGGCAGCAGCGCGTCGACGTGCGCGAGCACCGCTCGTCCGAGTTCCTCAGAAGTCGTGATGAGTACGGCGGGCGAGTCGGGACCGTGTTCTGCTTGCGACAACAGGTCGACCGCTGTCAGGAAGGGATCGGCGCGGTCGTCGGCGACGATGAGTATCTCGGTAGGTCCGGCCAGCAGGTCTATGCCGACCTCGCCATAGAGTTGCCGTTTGGCCTCGGCGACGAACCCGTTGCCGGGTCCGGCGATCAGGTCGACCTTGGGGATCGAGTTCGTTCCCACGGCCAACGCAGCGATGGCCTGCACTCCGCCCAGGATGTAGATCTCGTCTGCACCGGCCAGCGCCATTCCGGCGACGGTCGTATCCGGAATCGCGCCGTCCATCGGTGGCGTTGCCGCCGCCACTCGGGCAACGCCGGCAACCTTCGCCGTCACGATCGTCATGTGCGCAGAGGCCAGCATCGGGTAGCGCCCACCAGGCACATACGCTGCGGACGCCGAGATCGGGATGTTCTTCTGACCGAGGTGTACGCCGGGCAGCGTCTCGATCTCGAATTCGGTCAGCGACGCAAGCTGTCGCTCGGCCATCGTCCGCACCTGCTGCTGCACGAACCGGATATCCGCGAGCACCTGTTCGGGCACGCGTGCAACGGCGCCCGCGATCTCGTCTTGGGTGAGCCGGAACGAGGCGGGCGCCCAGTGGTCGAAGCGCTCCGAGTACTGGCGGACGGCCTCGTCACCACGGGCCCGCACTGCGGCGATGATGTCGGCGACAGCGCGACCCACCGCGCCCGGATCGCCGCCCTTCGAGGGCCCCTCGCTCGGACCCTTGATCATCCGGGACGAGATGGCGGTGCGCTGCGGGGGCATGGGCTCTCCTTGTCGAATTGGTTGACGTGTCAGGGGCGATGACCACGTGCACGCCCGGTCGCGACCGCGGAGCGGTCGTTACCGGTAGATGAGCTCGACCTGGTCGATGGCCGCGTCCGTGAGGCGGCGTAGCCCACCCGGTGCGAGTACGGTCTGCCACGCCTGGTAGGCGCCGCGGGCGTAGGCCTCGTCGGTCGGCAGATACACGAAGCCCGGGCCGTTCGCTAGGTTGACGGCGACCACCGCGAGGTCGGGGAATCGTGCGCGCAGCCGCTTCTGGAACTCCGAGTAGGCCTCGCCGGGATGTGCGACGATCACGGCGGTGCCGAGCCGCAGCACCCACAGCGGGTGCCGCACCGTGGGTCCGTCGATGTAGCCGGTGCGGAGGTCCGCAGCACGCCGCAGCCGCTCCGCACGGCTTTCCGGGTCGATGTCCGCCCACTCGGCGGCCAGCTCATCGAGGGTCGGCAGCTGCCGGAGGTCGAGTTCGACGTCGGCGCGCACGGCTCGGACCGCGCCGGCTCTCGGATGCGGCGCCGCCTGCCACATGCCGAGCGGCGCACCCGATTCCATGACGCCGCCCAGTTCCAGGAGCGTCCCCGGCGGGGGCAGCGCCGCGAGCGCCGAGAGCACCGCATGGCCCAGGCTTGCACCGTGCCGGTCGGCTATTGCCGTGTCGCCAACGTACTGCTCGCGTGGTGCCAGGTCTCCGGAAGCGCCCTGCAGGAACAAACACGGGGCTCCGTCGGTCGCCTGCTCGACGAGATCGCGCATGGCGCCGACGAAATCGGGCGACAGCAACATGTTCTGCCAGGCCAACGTCGTAGCGTGGCAGGCGTAATTCACGACGGTGCCCACTACCCGCCCGCCGGCGGCGACCCGGCCGACCAGCACGGTATCGTCCGCTGTCACGTGCGGGTTGTAGCCGACGGCAGCGCGGCCCGCGATCTCCGACTCGCGGTCGGCGGCGAGGTCGCACCGACCGGTCGCCCAATCGATCGTCGCTGGTTCGCGGCAGTCGATCGCCTGCCGGCCGGCGGCCACGGCCGCCTCGCGGAGAGTGGCCAGATAGCCGGCAATGAGGTCACCGCCCGGCAGGTGCGCATCGCCTTCGCTGAGCACCGCGCCGGCATGGGTGTGCGACAGGCAGAACAGGATCCGGTCGCCACTGATCCCGAGGCCGTCGACCAGGGCATGTTCGAGGCGCGCGTAGTCGGCGACTCGCCGCCACCAGGTGGCGTCGACTCCGATGACGAGAACGGGCTCGGACTCTGGCATCTCGGAGACGGCGAGCGCGGTCAGACGCAGCGGTCGGTGCACGCCCGCCGCACGGTCGGCCGTGGCCGGGCCCCAGTTGCGATTGCGAATCCCGACCGGTGGAGTCACATCGCGGGTCGCCAGGCCGGCGTAGCCAGCAAAGCCGGGGACCGGCCGGGTGTCGCCAATCGCCGACGTGTCCGGCACGGTCGCCTCGTTCGTGCTGCTCGTCATGAACTCGCCGGGTCCTTCCTGTCGATGGCGCGGCGTCAACAAGCGTGCGTACCGACTCCGAGGGATGTTCCATCCCAATCGCCTGTTCGGCTAGACAGAACACTGTGCGGTAGTGTATAACGTAGCGTGCGAAGCCGCAAGACTGCTGCGCGCTCGAAAAGCCTGGGATGACGGAGCATCTCGGCGCTCATCCGGACACGAGAGGACGACACCGTGACAGCCAACGCAGCGCGGCCCGCCCGAGCCGGCCGGGTCCGGCGCACCTCGGAATCGGTGCGCCCGGCGACGGAGCGCCCGACCGTCCCCTCGTCGGCTCCGGCCTCGGACCGCTACAAGGTACAAAGCGTCGCCAGGGCGCTCGAGCTCCTGGAGTTGCTGGCCGGCGCAACCATCGAGGACGGGCTGAGCGTCACCGAGATCGCCGAGACGATGGAACTCTCCAAGAGCGCCGCCTTCTCGATCCTGCAGACGCTGCTGCGCGGCGGGTACGTCGCCGATAGCGGCTCCGGGCAGCAGCGCCGCTATCGACTCGGCCGCGCGCTGACCAGGCTCGGCGATCGGGCACGTGCCCAGGCGCCGCTTCGGGAGGTCGCGCTCCCCGTGCTCCGCCGGCTGGCCGACGAACTACGGCTGTCGGTCCGTCTGGGCGTGCTGCTCGAGGACGGCATCGCGGTCGTCGAGCGGGTCGACGCGCCCGGCGGCCTCCGGATAGACCTGCGAATGGGAGACCGCGAACTACTGCACACCACTGCCGTCGGCAAGGCGATCCTGGCGTCCTGCAGCGACTCCGAGGCACGTACCCTGCTGGGGCACCGCGATCTGGCGGCGCGCACGAAGCACTCGATCACCGATATCGAGGCCGTCATCGGCCATCTCGCCGTGGTGCGCCGCCGCGGCTACGCCATCGACGACGAAGAGGACTACGAGGGAATCACCTGTATCGGGGCGGCCATCCTCGACCATACCGGCGTTGCCACGGCGGCGATCAGCGTCACCACCCTGAAGGCGGGGCTGACGGACGAGCGGCTCGCCGCGATCGGCGGGGCGATGGTCGACGGTGCCGCCGAGATTTCCACCGCGCTCGGTTTTGCCCCGGGCGGCCGGGCCGAAGGCGCCATGGCGCCCGCGGCACTGGAAGAGGTCTGAGGTGGAGGCCAACGACGGCCGTGCGTCCGTGGGCTCCGCTGATCACGATGGCGCGCAACGATGCAGATAGCCGTCACCCATCACAGCTGTCACCACGAAAGGGAAGTCGCTTGAAGATCACCGACATTCAGGCCATCGTCTGCAACGCACGCATGCGCAATTGGATCTTCGTCAAGGTGGTCACCGATGAGCCCGGCCTGATCGGCTGGGGAGAGGCCACGCTGGAGTGGCACACCCGCGGCGTGGTGGGTGCAATCCAGGACTTGGCCGACCTGTTGATCGGTGAGGATCCGCGCCGCATCGACTACCTGTGGCAGATGATGTACCGGCAGCACTTCTGGCACGGCAACGGCGTGGTGCGATCGACTGCGATCAGCGGGATCGACATTGCGCTGTGGGACATTGCCGGGAAGCGCCTCGGCGTGCCCTGTCACGAACTGTGGGGCGGGCGCGTGCGCGACTATGTGCGCCTGTACTGCCATCTCGGTGGCGGCTCGATGGAAAAATTCTACGAGACGTCGGTGACGGACTATCAGGCCTTCGGCGATCTAGCGGCGGCCGCCGTCGCCGACGGCTTCACCGCGATGAAGTCGATGGCCGTGCCGGCGACGATGCCGATCGAGGGGACGGCCGCTGTGCGGCACGCCGAACGGTGTGTGGCGGCGATGCGCGAGGCGGTCGGTGATGACGTCGATCTCATGGTGGACTGTCACGCAAGGCCCTCTCCCGCCATGGGGCTGCGGTTCGCCGAGGCGGTCGACGACTACGGGCTGCTGTTCTTCGAGGAGCCATGCTGGCCCGAGTCCGTCGATGGGCTCGCTCGGATCAACGCGGCGACGAAGACCCCGATCGCGAGCGGCGAGCGGGTGGTGGGCCAACAGCAGTTCCGGGCGCTGTTCGAAGCGGCGGCGATCGACGTGTGCCAATTCGACATCACGCACGTCGGCGGGCTGACGGAGGCGCGGCGGGTTGCGGCGATGGCCGACGCCTACCGTATTGCCATCGCGCCGCACAATCCGCAAGGTCCGATCTCCACCGCGGCCTCGCTCGAATTCGGGTTCAGCCAACCGAACTACGTCATCTGTGAATCCGTGCATGCGGACGTGCCGTGGCGGGCAGACGTCGTCTCGGACGCACATGAGGTCGTCCACGATGGACGGATCGTCAAGCCGCACGATAGGCCCGGCCTCGGCATCGAGATCAACGAGAAGGCCGTTGCGGCGCACCCCTTCCAGCCGGAGCTGCTGCAGCGGGTGTTCTACCCGGACGGTTCCGTCGGCGATTGGTGAGGCGCAGATCCCGCCCTTCGCCGCCGCCTCCGGAATGACGAAATCCCGTGGCCCGGAGCGTGGCCCCACCTGGGTGCCCTGCGCAGGTCCGCGAGCGGGCACGATGAGGGGCATGGACCAGGAGCGCCCCCGACTGCCCCGCATCGACTACGACGACAAGCAGTACCGGGGCTACGCGCAGGGCCGCGCGCTCAGCGCCGAGGCGATGCGGACCTGGTTGGACCTGTTCATCCGGCATGCCCCTACCCGCAGGCCGTTGCGCGTGCTGGACCTCGGCTCGGGCATCGGCCGGTTCACCCCCGCGCTGGCCCGGACCTTCGGCGGCCCGGTGGTCGGGGTGGAACCGTCCGCGAAGATGCGCGCCATCGCCGAGCAGCAGTCACCCGCCGAGGGCGTGAGCTACGCCGAGGGCATGGCCGAGCAGATTCCGCTGCCGGACGCCAGCGTCGACCTGGTGGTGATGTTCCTGTCGTTCCACCATGTCGCCGACCGGGAGGCCGCCGGGCGCGAGGTCGCCCGGGTATTGGTCCCGGACGGCCGGTTGATCCTGCGCAGCGCGTTCGGCGACCGCATCCCCGACCTGCGCTGGCACCGTTACTTCCGCACCGCCCGCTCGATCGAGGAGCGGCTGTTCCCGACCCTGGCCGAGACGGACCGCGTCTTCACCAGCGCCGGCCTGCGCCGGATCGCGTTCGAGGAGGTCCACGAACCTCGCGCGGGCAGCCTGGCCGAGGCCACCGCTCGGCTCAAGCACCGGGCGACCTCCATCTTCGATTATCTGGACGAGGACGAGATCCAGCGGGGGTTCGCAGCGATGGACGCCGAGGTGGCCGCTCAGCGCGACGCAGGACACGTGGCACAGCGGGTGGTGGAACGCTCGGACGTAGCGGTGTTCGCCCGGTAACGCGCTTGTCCGCGGGCGTCAGGCGCCGGCCCACTGCAGCAGCAGGCTGGTGCCGCCAACCGCGACGAACAGCAGCCCGCCCAGCAGCAGGGGCTTGAGCCCTGCCCGGCGTAGCGCCACCGGATCGGTGGACAGGCCGATCGCCGTCAGCGCCACCGTAATCAGGAACAGCGAGACGTGCTCGAACCCACCGTGACTGGCCGCCGGGATCAGACCCAGCGAGTTCGCGCCGGCGACCAGCAGGAAGCCGATCAGGAACCACGGCACCAGCTTCGCCGCCCGGGCGAGCGGGCTGGGCCGGGGTTCCGGGCCGACCGAAACCGGCGCAACCGCAGGGGCCGCAGATCCGGCGCGCGCGGCCCGCCGTTGCGCGATCGCCGCCAGCACCAGGCAGATCGGAATGATCATCAGGGTCCGCGTCAGCTTGACCACCACCGCGTAGTTGCCCGCCGCGGAGCCGTAGATGGTCCCAGCAGCCACCACCGACGAGGTGTCGTTGATGGCGGTGCCGGCGAACAGCCCGAACGCGTGCTGGCTCATTCCCAGCAGGTGGCCCAGCGACGGGTACAGCAGCACGGCGAGCACGTTGAACGCGAAGATGGTCGAGACGGCGTAGGCGATGTCGCTGCTGCGCGCCTTGATCACCGGGCTGACGGCCGCGATCGCCGAGGCCCCGCAGATGCCGGTGCCGACGCCGATCAGGGTGCGCAGGTCGCCGTCGATGCCCAACCATCGGCCCAGCAGGTACGCCAGCGACAGGCAGACGGTCAGGGTGCCCAGCATGACCGGCAGCGAGCCCAGCCCCACCTCCACCACTTCGCGCAGCGAGAGTTGCGTGCCGAGCACCACCACCGCGAGCTGCAGCACGAACCCCTTGGCGTAACCGATGCCCGGGATCAGCACCACGTGCCGGCGCAGCGCAGTGCTGAGCAGCACGCCGATGACGATGCCGGCCACCGGCGCGCCCAGCACCGGCAGGTAGCGGCCGATCACGGTGGCGACAACCGCAATCGCGCAGGCCACGCCCAGGCCGGGAACGACGGCAAGGGCGCGATGGGCCGCACGGATCGCCGGCGACGTGCGGCCACCGTGTTTCGAGCCGGTGAGCAGATCGGTCGGTGACGAGGTCTGCGGGGCGGCGGTCAATTCGGGAGCATCGCACACGGTACCCACCATGGCGCCGACGGCATCCACGCCGGTAGCGGCCATCTGCCGAACGCCGCCATAGGGAATGCCTATGGCGGTGTCGGGGGCGGCGCTACGGAAGCAGCACGGGCGGAAGCGGCGCGGGGCGCAGCGAGTGCACCTGGACGGGCCGGCCGCAATGGCTGGGCGGCCTGGGCGGTGCAGCCCGATCCGGCGCAGCCGGCGACGGCCTGCGGCGCGCCCTGGCGAAGTGACGCCGACGAGCCCATGACTACCAAGCCGGTCAAGATTATTCCTCGTACACCTTGACGATTATTGTGGAACGTGGGTACAGTAGGCAATAGAACACTGGTACGGCATTCGGCAGGCGACATTCGGCAGGCAGCATTCGGCCCCGCTCGGTGCGGTTCCGTTACGGCGGCCGATACGCCGCATTCGGCAGGCAGCATTCGGCAGGCAGGGGGTGGCAAGCATGGGCGAAGACGATGTATCGGCCACCCGCCGTATCGTGCCGACCTCCCCCGAGAGTGGCCTGCTGCCGCACGTCGGCGACGTCAACGACCGCCTGGGCGCCGACGGTTGCTGGCCTGCCGATTGGCGGGGCGGATTCCCTCCGAACGACTGGTATCCGGCCGGATCCGACAGAGACGATGCCGATCAGGCCGACGCGTTCTGGGACGCCGTGCACGGCGGTGACGGGGGCAGTCCGCCGGAACCGCAGTGGGCGCTGGATGCCTCGGCCCGGGTGGAGCGCGTACTGCTCGCCGACGCGGCATCCGGTGGCCCGGGTGGATGGTCCGCGCAGATCCTGGAGCGCCGGTGCCCCGACGGACGCGACAACGTTCCCTGTGGTTTGGACGCGGCCGGCCTGCTGGACGGCATCACCGGGCTGCAGCGGCTGATCAACTGGGCGCAGGCCGCGCAACAGCGTTACACCGCAGCGCTGGCCCGGCCCGGTGTGGCCGCACCGTTGGATCAGGCGGTCGAACTGGCCGGCTGCCCGCTCGGTCTCGCCCGCGACATTCCGGACGTCCCGGTGGCGTCGCTGCTGGACGACCCGACCTGGGCCCCGGCGATCCGGAACGCTGCTATCAAGCTGGCCGCCGCCGAGGTCGGCTGCGCACTGGGAGTAGCACCCGTCACCGCCCGCGCCCGCACCGAACGAGCCGTGGTCATGGTCGATGAACTGCCCGGCACGCTCGCCGCGCAGCAGGCCGGCGATCTGGATGGTTACCGAGCATCCATCATCGCCGAGCGCACCTCCGTCCTATCGGCCGACCAGCGTCGGATTGCTGAACGCCGGGTGCTGCCGACCGCGGGGCTGCGCACTCCCGGCCGACTGCGCGAGCTCGTCGACCGCCAGGTGACCCGCATCGACCCGGAGGCCGCCGCCGAACGCGAACGGTGCGCCCGTCGGCGGCGAGGTGTCCACGTCCAGCCGGGGCTCGACGGCATGGCTGGCGTCCACGCCGACGTCGCCGCGCCGGATGCGCAGATCTCCTACGGCGTGCTGGATCGGATCGCCCGCACCATCCAGGCCGCCGGTCTGGCCAGGGGGAGGGGACGCTCGCAAATCCGCGCCGACGTGTTCACCGACATCTTCCACACCCTGGCCGCCACCGGGCGCGTCGCTATCGGCCAACCCGGCCGGCCCACCGACCGCAGTGAGGCGCCGGGCACCGGTACCCCCACCGACGGCGCTCGCCACATCGAAGACGGCCCGAGCAACGTCACGGCACCAGCCGAGAATCCGCCGGTCGCAACCGGAGCGGACAACGCCGAGGTGGCCAGCACCGGCGCCCGCAACCAGACCGACAACCACCCAGCCGACGAGGATCCCGTCAACGACGGCCCCGGCGCCGCCGACCCGGATACCGCCGCCGGTCCCGATACCGACGTCGCAGCGGCAGTCGGCGCTGCGACGTGGCAGGCTGCCGCGGACAGCGCCGCACGTACCATCGGGCCCGGGTGTCCCGACGAGCCCGCCGGTCCGGCGCGGTCCGGATGGGTGCTGCCGGTATGCGTGAACGTCTACGTCAACGCCTCGACCCTGGCCGGCTGGGACGACCAACCTGGTGAACTCGACGGGCACGGCATCATCTCCGCAGAGTTCGCCCGTGCCCTGGCGGCATCCGCGGGCACCATCCGGGCGATCGCCACCACGCCCGTTTCCGCCCCGGCCAGCCATCCACCGGGCGGCACGGCCCGCGCAGCCAGCCAGGATCGCCGGGACGACACGGGCGGCCCGCCCGGCTCTGCTTGGACCGGCGGGCACTCCACGAACTCGGCACGCGCCCGGGTCTGCGGCACTGCGCTTGACGCCGGGCGCGCCGTGTACCGCGCGCCGAAGGTCACTGCCGACTACGTCACCGCCCGGGACCGGTCGTGCACGTTCACCGGCTGCCGGGCCCGCGCCGACCGGTGCGACCTCGACCACCGTCTGCCATGGGACAAGGGCGGCGCGACATGCCCCTGCAATCAGGACCCCTTGTGCCGTTTCCACCACGCGCTCAAGACGTTCACCGGATGGCGAGCCTCACCAGGCCCGGATGGATCGTTGATCTGGACATCCCCGGCCGGGCGCTGTTACCCGACCGAGCCCGCGCACGTCCTCCTGGACGACTCGCCCAACCACCCGCACGACCCCGGCAACCTGCACGGCAACCCGCACGACGATCCCGACGATCATCAACACGATGGCAAGGTCGACCACAATATCGACCACAATGTCGACCACAACGCCGATGACGACCCACCGCCCTTCTGACGCACCGACCCGTTCGTTAGGACAAGATGAGCCCATGCCGGATAGCGACGTCATCGTCATCGGAGCCGGGCTCTCGGGCCTGGTCGCAGCTGCCGAGGCCGCCGACGCCGGTCGCCGGGTCACCGTGCTGGATCAGGAGCCGGCCGCATCGCTGGGCGGCCAGGCGTGGTGGTCGTTCGGCGGCCTGTTCCTGGTCGACTCCCCCGAGCAGCGCCGGCTCGGCATCAAGGATTCGGCCGAGCTGGCCCTGCAGGATTGGCTGGGCAGCGCCGGGTTCGACCGGCCGGAGGACCACTGGCCGCGACAGTGGGCACACGCTTACGTGGACTTTGCCGCCGGCGAGAAACGCTCCTGGCTCCGCCAGCAGGGCATCGCGCTGTTCCCGGTGGTGCAGTGGGCCGAGCGCGGCGGCTATCAGGCGGGTGGGCACGGCAACTCCGTCCCCCGGTTCCACGTCACCTGGGGCACCGGGCCGGGCGTGCTGACCCCGTTCGTGCGCCGGGTAATGGCCCACGTGCACGCCGGACGGGTCACGCTGAAATTCCGGCATCGGGTCACCGAGCTTCTCACCGAGGAATCGGGCCCCACAAACACGGTGACGGGGGTCGCGGGCGAGATCCTGGAACCGTCGGATGTGGCCCGCGGCGTGGCCAGCTCCCGCACCGCCGTCGCCGCGTTCGAGCTGCACGCCGGCGCCGTCATCGTCACCTCCGGCGGCATCGGCGCCAACCACGACCTGGTCCGACGCAACTGGCCCACCGGCTACGGCGACCCCCCCGAGCACCTGCTCTCCGGAGTACCGGACTCCACCGACGGGCTGATGCTCGGCATCGCGCAACGGGCCGGCGCCCACCTGATCAACCCCGACCGGATGTGGCACTACCCGGAAGGCATCGTCAACCACACACCGGTCTGGAGCCGGCACGGTATCCGGGTGCTCTCCGGCCCGACGCCGCTGTGGCTGGACGCCCGTGGTCAACGACTCCCGTCACCGCTGTTCCCCGGGTTCGACGCGCTGGGCACCCTGCGGCACATCACCAGCACCGGGTACCCGCACTCCTGGCTGATCCTCAACCAGCGCACCATCGGACCGGAATTCGCGCTGTCCGGTTCCGAGCAGAATCCGGACCTGACCGGCAAGTCGGTCGTGACGCTGGCCCGCAGCCGCGCCGGCAAGGGGCCGACCCCGCCGGTGCAGGCGTTCCTGGACCGGGGCGTGGACTTCCTGCAGGCACCGACCGTGGCCGAACTCGTCGACACGATGAACGCCCTGGTCGGCGAGGACCTCATCGACGCCGCCGAGGTGCGGCAGATCGTGGAGTTGCGCGACGGCCAGGTGCGCACCGGGCTCGGCAAGGACCCGCAGATCACCGCCATCACCGCCGCACGGCACTACATCGGCGACCGCACCATGCGCACCGTCGCCCCGCACGAGATGCTCGACCCGGCCGCCGGGCCGCTGATCGCCGTGCGCTGCCACATCCTGACCCGCAAGACCCTCGGTGGCCTGGAGACGAACCTGTCCGCCCGCGTCATGTCCGCCGCCGGCGAGCCGGTCCCGGGGCTGTACGCCGCGGGCGAGGTGGCCGGGTTCGGCGGCGGCGGCATGCACGGCTACCGCGCCCTGGAGGGCACCTTCCTGGGCGGGTGCCTGTTCTCCGGGCGGACCGCCGGGCGGGCCGCGGCCGCCGACACCGCCTGAACGGCTCGAATACCTCAAACACCCTGTGTCGCCGGACAATTCGGCGCCATCACGCCGGTGACGGCGCCCCGCCGGATACCCCGTCACCGAACCGATACATCACGATCCGGTCACAACCCGACTCAACGGGACCGTCTGCGGGTCTTCTTCAGTGAGAGGACCGATCACGGCGGTCAACGGGGACCGCAGGTCGCCAGGTTGCCGACCATGACCGCGTGACGGGGCGGGCACCGCCCACTCTCCTGGAATGTGGGACGACATCGGAGAGTGGGCATGGTTGCTCGGTCGGGGGCCGATCACGGCGCGGCGTACCTGTACGACGAGGCGGCGCTGCTGCCGTCCGATCCGGCACCGTTTTCCGGAATCCGGCTGCCCGACGGGCGCGCGCTGGCCTGGTCCGAGTACGGCAGTCCGCGCAGCGTCCCGGGCCTGCTGCTGCCGGACAACGGCTCATCCCGGCTGGCCCCCCGGTGGCTGCTGCACGACGACGCACTGCCGGCCGCGGTCCGGCTGCTGGCCGTCGACCGGCCCGGCGTGGGCGCCTCCGACCCGGTCGGGCTCGGCGGGCAGGAGGACCCGTGCGAGGACCTGCGGCACCTGGTGGAGACCCTCGCCGTCGGCCGGGTGGCGGTGATCGGCATCGGGCAGGGCGCCGACGACGCACTGGTGTTCGCCTCCCGCTATCCGACGATGGTCACCGCCGTGCTGGCGGTGTCGCCGCGCATGAGCACGGACCGCCGGGCCCGTCACCACCCGCTGCGGCCGTCGACCTGGGCCACCGCGACCACGCCGGCCGGCCCGGTTGCCGGCTGGCTACGGGCCACCGGCGGTGCCGACCTCACCTCGGAGCGGACCTGGTCGCGGGCCGTGCGGCGGATGGAACCGCATGCCGCTCGGGTGCTGGGCGACCGCTGGCAGGACGAAGATTTCCGGCAGGCATTGGCCGCCGACCTGGCACAGTCGGCCGGGTCCTGGACGGTGCCGTCGGTGCTGCCGCCCCCACTGGACTGGACCGGCGTGGGCGCCGGGGTGCCGGTGCACCTGTGGCACGGCCGCGACGAGACCGGCACCACGCTCGGCCACGTGCGCAGCATCGCTGAACGTCACTTCGACTGGCGAGTCTCGGTGGTGGACGGCTGCTCGGCGCTCTTCGGCGCGTGGGCGTCGATCCTGAACTCGGCGGCCGCCTCGTTCCGGCGGGTCGCCGCGTAGCCCACCGCGCGCGCCCAGTAGCCCGACGGCTCGAGCCTCGGGCTCTCACCCGATTCTCACCCTGGGGCCGCACCATGACTCGGTGCCCACGGACCGTTCCGCCGTTGCGCGCCCAGGACGGCAGGCTCTCCTGCTGACGCTGTCGTTCCTGATGTTGCTCGCCGGGTGCTCGCCCGCCGCGGGCCGCGCGCCGGCGCGTGCCCAGTCACAGGCCCAAGCACAGGCCCGGTCCCAGACCCAGCCACAGACCCGGTCCCAGACCCAGCCACCGGCCCCCCGGGCGGCGGCGGGCGTGCAGCGCACCTCGCCGGCGAACCCCGTCACCGTCACCACGACGGTGCCCACCACCCCGGCGAGCCTGGCTACCACCGTCACCACCACGGTGTCCGCCACGTCCCCGGCCTCGACCCGGACGGTGCAGATCGTGGTCATCGGCGACTCGCTCACCTCGGGCCACCTGACGCCGGGCTACCCGTGGACCACCCCGGCCCAGCAGATCCTGGATCAGCAGCACCTGGCCGCGCACCTGGTGAACGCCTCCGCGCCGGGGATCGGCTACGCGACCGCGGGATCCGTCGGCGTGACCTTCGCCGATCTCGCCCGGCAGGTGGTCACGCCCCGCACCGACATCGTGGTGCTGTTCGGTTCGGACAACGACGACGCCGGGCCGGCACTGGATCGGGCGGTGGATTCGACCGTGGATCTCGTCCAGGCCCTCGCGCCGTTGGCCGCCGTGGTGATCGTCGGCCCGCCGGCCACGCCCGCACAGCAGGGCAGGGACCTGACGGGCATCGTCACCGCCCTGCGCACCGCAGCCACGCGCGCGGGCGCCACCTTCGTGGATGCCACCGACTGGTTCGCCGGTCGCGATGCCACCCTGCTCAGCTCCGACGACGAGCATCCCAGCGAGGCCGGCGAGGACTACCTCGGGAGCAGGTTCGCGGCCCTGCTGGAACCGCTGATCCGCCGGCGCCTGCACGGCTGATCGCCGAGCGGCCGCCGTCGCGCGAAACCCGCGCGATGCGACGGCGCCAGGCTCGCCTGCGACTTCAGTCGCAGCCGACCCAAGACCGTGGGGGGATCCGACGACCGAGCTGCTGCCCCTACGCTCGGTGCCATGCTCAGCGCCCTGAACCGCTGGTTCGAGGAGAACCGGTGGGCCGGTGACGCCGTGATCGCGGGTGCCCTGCTGCTCGCGCTGGGGTTGCTGTCGGTCGGTGGCCTGGATAGGTACGGCGGCTCGTCGGTCTTCACGGTGCTGCTGGTGCTGCCGCTGTTCGCTCGCCGCACCTATCCGCTTGAGGTGTTGTGGGCCACCACGGTGTTGTGCCTGATCCAGCTGGTGCTGCAGCGTGCCCCCACGGCTGGCGATCTCGTGGTGCCGATCGTCGTGCACGCCGCGGCCGCCTACATCCCGGACCGGCGTTGGGGGTATGGCGCGCTCGGGGCCGGGATCGTGGGGTCCGGCCTGGCCGCGGTGCAATGGTCGGGCTATTACTACGACCGGGCACTGGACCAGGTGCTGGTGCTGTTTCTCGCCGGGTCCGCCGTGGTCATTGCCGGGTACCTGCTGGGCATCCGGCAGCGTGAGCGCCAGGATCGCGCCAGCGAGCAGCTCACCGCGCTGGCCGAGCGCAACCGGCTGCTGACCTCCGAACGGGACACCCGGGTGGAGATCGGCGCGGCCGCCGAACGGGCCCGCATCGCCCGCGAACTGCACGACATCGTCGCGCACTCGCTGTCGGTGATCGTGGTGCAGGCCGACGGCGGCGCGGCGGCCGCCCGCAGCAAACCGGAACTCGGCCCGCAGGTGTTGGAGACCATCGCCGCCACCAGCAGGGACGCGCTGGCCCAGATGCGCCGGATGGTGAGCGTGCTGCGCGCCGGGCCCGGCAACGACCCGGCCGGCTACGCCCCGGCACCTGGCCCGGCCGACCTGGACGGCCTGGTGGCCCAGGTGAGCTCGGCCGGACTGCCGGTGACGATCCAGACCATCGGAACCCCGCGAGAGATGGCCGAGGGCCCGGGCTTGACGGTGTACCGGGTGGTGCAGGAGTCGCTGACGAACGTGCTCAAGCATGCCGGGCCCGCGGCGGCCTGCCAGGTGGTGCTGCACTACGGGCCGGCGGAGGTTGTCGTCACCGTCACCGATGACGGGCGCGGCGCGGCGGCCGGATTCTCCGGCGGCGACGGGGATCCCGGGGCCGACCTGCCCATCACCGGCGGGCCCGCCGGTGAACCCTGGCCGGACGGCGGCAGCCCGGGGCACGGACTGGAGGGGATGCGGGAGCGGGTGACGCTGCAGGGCGGCAGCGTGCACGCCGGCCCCAGGATCGGCGGCGGCTTCGAGGTGACGGCCACCGTGCCGTACTCCGCCGAGCCCGCCGCCACGCCACGCAGCCCCCATCGGGCAGGCTGAGGCGGTGACGAGCACGGCGGGCGCCACCCCCGAGACATCACCGGATGCCCGGCGCATCAGGGTGTTCCTGGTGGACGACCAGCAGCTGGTGCGCGGCGGATTCCGGATGCTGATCGACGCCCAGTCCGACATGACGGTGGTCGGCGAGGCCGGTGACGGCGCCCAGGCGGTGGCCGCACTGACCAGAGGCGGTGTCGACGCCGAGGTCGTCCTGATGGACATCCGGATGCCGGTGCTGGACGGGGTGGAGGCGACCCGCCGGCTGGTCGGACCCCCGCCAGGCGGCGGGGCACGCCCGGCCGGCGCGCCTTCGGCCCCCAAGGTATTGGTGCTCACCACCTTCGACCTGGACGAGTACGTGTACGCCGCGCTGCGCGCCGGCGCCTCCGGGTTCCTGCTCAAGGACGCCCGGCCCGACGAGCTGCTCTCCGCGATCCGGGCGGTCGCCGCCGGCGACGCGGTCGTCGCGCCCAGCGCCACCCGGCGGCTGCTGGACCACGTGCTGCACGCGCTGCCGACCGGTCCGGCGGAGCTCGACCCGCGGCTGGAGTCGCTGACCGCCCGGGAGCGCGAGGTGTTGCTGCAGGTTGCCGAGGGGGCCAGCAACGCCGAGATCGCCGCCGCGCTGTTCATGGCGGAGGCCACGGTCAAGACGCACGTCGGGCACCTGCTGACCAAGCTGGAATGCCGGGACCGGGTGGGGTTGGTGGTATTAGCCCATGCCAACGGCCTGGTCGGCACGGGGTGACCGGCCGCGACCGTTTCGCGCGACTCAGGTTTGCGGATGCCGCGGGGGCGTGGTGAACGTGTAGCCGCGGGCGCGTAGCCCGTCGATGACGCGCGGCAGCGCCGCCACCGTCTGGCTACGGTCGCCGCCGGCGTCGTGCAGCAGGATGATCGCGCCGGGCGTCACCTGGTCCAGCACCGCCTGGACGATCGCGTCCACCCCGGGCCTGGCCCAGTCGCGGGGGTCGACCGCCCAGGCCATCAGCGGCAGGTGCTGGCGTGCCGCCGCCCGCTTGACCGGGTCCCCGAAGTCGCCGCCTGGCGCGCGGTAGTACACCGGCTCAACGCCGGCGACGGACTTGATTGCCTGCCCGGTGCGGCTCATCTCCCGATCGATGACGCCGGGGCTGCGCTGCGACAGATCCTCGTCGTGGTCCCAGCTGTGATTGCACAGCAGGAATCCGTCGGCGGCGATGCGCTTTTCGATCTGCGGGTAGTCGGCGACCTGCTCGCCGATCTGGCAGAACGTGGCCGGCACCTTCTTGGCCTCCAGGATGTCCAGGATCTGCGCGGTGTACGGGCCTGGCCCGTCATCGAAGGTCAGCGAGACGACCTTGCCGGATCCGGTCCAGCCCAGAACATGTCGGTACGGCGCGGGTATCGGCGGCGGGCCGAGGGGGCGGGCGGGCGGCGTGCTCGGCCCAGCGCTCGGTGCTCCGTCCGGTGTCGTGCCCGGCGCTCGGTCCGGTGTGGTGCCCGGTGTTGTAGGGTGCGCCGAGCCGGTTGTCCCCGTCGACGACCCTGCAGGTGCGGTACCCGAGCCGGTGGGCGAGCCGGTCGAGGACGGGGTGGTGCCGCTCGGCGCCGAGTGCGACGTGGCCGAGGCGGCCGCGGTGCTACCGATTCCGGTGCCAGTTGCGGAGATTGCGGTGCCGGGCCCGCCGGTCGCCGTACCGGAACTCGATCCGGGTGTCCCCGCAGCGGGTGAGATCGCCGCACCGGCGGATCGACCGGTGTCGGCCGGATCCGTTGCCGGCCCGTCGGTCTCCGGGGCGGGATCGGACAACGACGAGGGATCTCCGGTGGTGGGCAACGGCGGCACGGTGACCTGGCGCCGCCCGGTCGTCGGACGCGCCACTCCGGTGGCCGTCACGGTGGGAGTCCTGGTGGCTCTCGAGGTCATGGTGGGGAACTCGGCGCGACCGGACGCGAGATGGCCGCCGGAGGCGGGGGGGCCGGAGACGGACGACACTGTGTCCCGACTGCCACCGACCTGAAAGCCGCCGCCCTGGACGCCGTGGTCAACCGCGGCCTCGCCGCACGCGGCGGCCAGCAACACCGCCGCCACCAACAACGCCGCCACCGGCATGCGTGATCGCAGCCGGAGCCGGGTCGATCGCATCGGGTGCACGATCCGAGGACGCTACGCGTCGCGAAAGGGTTGCGCGGGGATCTGACCCGTAGTGCCCGCCGCTGTTTTTCGCCGGCCGGATCGCACCAAGATCCACACGACCTGCGGAAATGCTCCGACGCCGCCGTCTGGCCGGCAGTTTCCGGCACCTTCGGCGGGAAACGCGTCGCCCGGCCGGCTACGACCTGGGGAGGATAGGCGCCGCGGCAGTCTCCATCGGAGGTCGCATGCGGTGCCGCCAAGCCACGACCGCACGCCGATGCCCGTCACCGCCGTAGGTTCCTAGGCTCGACGGCACTCACCAACGCACCACGACGAGGGGACCATCATGCAGCACGCCACATTCGCGCAGACTCGATCGGCGCCGGACTCCAGCGGGCACACCGATACTGGCGGACCCGGGGCGGCCTCGGCCGCCACCAACCTGGTCAAGGTGTACGGCTCGGGGCCGACCGCCGTGCGCGCGGTGGACGGGATCTCGGTGGCCTTCCCCCGTGGCACCTTCACCGCGATCATGGGCGCCTCCGGCTCCGGCAAGTCAACGCTGATGCACTGCCTGGCCGGCCTGGATGCGCCCACCGCCGGGCGAATTCTGGTGGGCGGCACCGACATCACCGGGCTCTCCGACCGGGACCTGACACTACTGCGCCGGGACCGCATCGGCTTCGTGTTCCAGTCGTTCAACCTGCTGCCCACCCTGACCGCACGGCAGAACATCCTGTTGCCGCTTGACCTGGCCGGCCGGAGTGCCAGTCCGGAAACGCTGGCCACGCTGGCGAAATCGCTCCGCATCACCGAGCGGCTCGATCATCGGCCGAGCGAGCTGTCCGGTGGCGAACAGCAGCGCGTGGCGGTCGCGCGCGCCCTGATCGGCGGTCCCGAGGTGATCTTCGCCGACGAGCCCACCGGCATGCTCGACTCGAAAACGGGGCACGCGCTGCTGGCCTACCTGCGAACCTGCGTGCGCGAGCTCGGTCAGACGGTGGTGATGGTGACGCACGACCCGATCGCCGCCTCGTATGCCGATCGCGCGGTGTTGCTGGCGGACGGTCGGATTGCCGGTGAGATCGCCGAACCCACCCCCGAGGATCTGCTCGCGACCATGAGCCGGTTGCAGGATGCGAGTGCCTGATGCGCTCCGTCACCGCCGCCTGGTCACAGATCTCCTCCAAGCCATCTCGCATCGTCGCCACCGTCGTCGCCATCGTGATCGGTGTCGGGTTCGCCTGCGCCGCCCTCGTTTTCACCTCCACATTTCAGGCCAACCTGGCCGCCCGGATCAGCGCGCCCTACTCTGGCACGGACGTGGTCGTCACTCCGCAGACCGACCTGTCGGCCGACGGGCTGGCCCGCAAGATCAACGCGGTGCCCGGGGTGGCGACCGCCGTTCCGCTCTATCAGACCGGGGTGCGCTACACCGCGGAGGGCTCCCATGGCTACCTGTCGTTGACGGCCGTCCCGGCCGAGAAACAGTTGCGTTGGGCGGGTCTGGTGCACGGATCCTGGCCGACCGGAGCGGCGCAGGTCGTGGTGGCCCAGGACGCGGCCACCGCCGCCAACCTGCCCATCGGCGCACACCTGAGGCTGACCGACGCCGACGGCGGCGAGTTGCCGGTGCGGGTGTCCGGCATCGCCGACGTGTCGGCCTCGCCGCTGTCCGGGGGTCAGCCGATCGCGTTCGCACCGGCCGCCACGTTCGAGGCGCTGCACATCACCTGGGCGCCCACCATCGGCGTGCTGGCCGACCCCGGCATCGATCCGGACCAGTTGCGCACGGCCATCACTCGGGGGCTGCCGGACGAGCTGATCGCGCGCACCACTGCTGAGCAGGCGCAGGTCGACGTCGCCGGGCTGACCGGGCAAACCACGGCGCTGACCACGGTGCTGCTCGGCTTCGCCGGGATCGCGCTGCTGGTGGCTGGCATCGTCATCGCCAACACCTTCACCATCCTGCTCACCCAGCGGCGGCGGCAGATCGCGCTGCTGCGCTGCGTCGGTGCCACCGGCGTCCAGGTGCGCCGCGAGGTGATCGCCGAGGCCCTGGTGCTGGGCGGCTTCTCCTCGATACTCGGTGCCGCGGTGGGGATCGGCGTCGGGGCGCTGGCTGCGGCGGTGACGGGCCTCGACTACGGCGGGCTGTCGGTGCCGGTGCTGCCGCTGCTGGTGACGGTGCTGATCGGGGTCGGGCTGACCGTGGGGGCGGCGCTGCTGCCGGCGCGGCGGGCCCTGCGCGTGCCGCCGCTGGCCGCGCTGCGTCCGGTGACGGAGTTGTCCGCGCCCACCGCGGCGCGGCGCGGCGGCCGGGTTCGAGTGATCGTCGGGGTGGCCCTGGTGCTGGTGGGCGGGCTGATGGTGGCCGCTGGCGTGTTGGGCCGCTCGGTGTTGATCGCCATGCCGGGCGGCGCGCTCTCCGCGATCGGGGTGCTGCTGCTGACCCGTTCCTTCCTGCCGCCGCTGCTCCGCCTGGTCGGCGGGATCGGCCGCGCCGCAGGCGTTCCCGGCCGGTTGGCGGCGGTCAACGCGGTCCGCAATCCCGGTCGGGCGGCGGCCACCAGCGCCGCGCTGGTGGTCGGGGTGGGCCTCATCGTGATGCTCCAGGTCGCCGCCGCGTCGATCGGCGCAAGCATCGATAAGGCGACCGCCGATCGGTACCCGGTGGACGTGTCGATCGCCGGCACCGGGTCGGCACTGCCGGCCGAGGTGGTGTCGGGCGCCCACGCCACACCAGGCATCTCCGGTGTCATCGACGTGCCGGGCGCGCCCGCCACCGTCACCCTGGCCGACGGAGCAACGGGCCCGGACGATCACGCCACACTCGTCGGGGTGCCCGCGAATGCCGCGACGGTGGTTCGCGGCGGGCTGGATGCGCTGGAGGCCGCCGATCCGACCGTGTTGGTGCCGGCCTGGTGGGTCGGCTCCGGTGCCGTGTCGCTGGGTGAGGTCATCTCGATCACCGTGGACGGGCACACGCAGCGCTTCACCGTGGCGGTCGGTCGGCTGACCGAGGCGGGCGTGGCCGGCGATGCACTGGTGACCACCGCGGCGGCGCTGCACGCCCTGACCGACCACACCTCGACCGTGGCGCTGTGGGCGTCGCTGGCGGACGGGGCCGACGCGGCACGTGTCTCGTCGGCGCTGAACACCCTGGTGGCGGGCGATCCCAACCTGTATGTGACGGGGTCGGCGAGCGACCGGGCGTCATTGCAGTCGGTGCTGAACACCGTGACCACGGTGGCGACCGGGCTGCTCGCGGTGGCAGTGGTGATCGCGATCGTGGGGATCGGCAACACCATCGGGCTCTCGGTGGCCGAGCGCACCCGGGAATCGGCGCTGCTGCGCGCGCTTGGGCTGCGCCGCGGGCAACTGCGGCTCACCCTGGCGTTGGAGGCGCTGCTGCTGGCGCTGATCGGCGCGGCGGTGGGGGTCGTGCTGGGCCTGATCTATGGGTGGGCCGGGGCGGCGGCCACCTTCCGGGAGATCGGCCGAACGCTGGTGCTGACGGTGCCGTGGGGCGTGGTCGCCCTGGTGCTGGTGGTCGCGGTGGCGGCCGGGGTACTCGCGTCCGTGTTGCCTGCCCGGCGAGCAGTGCGCGCGGCTCCGGTGCAGGCGCTGGCGCAGGAGTGACGGGCCGGGTGGGTGCTGCCGGGGTGCGCGCCCGGCCCCGCCGTCACCCGTCGCCGAGGGCGTCCGCGATGGCGTCCTGCAGCGCGCTGCCCGGATCGGTGACGGCCAGGTGCCGTCCGTCGCGGACCACCGTGCGGCCGGCCACGATCAGACCGGTGACGTCGGAGGCGGTGGCGCTGAACAGGGCGTGTGCCAGCACGTCCCCCGATCGAGCCCCGGCGGTGCGCACCGAATCCAGCCTCACCGTCACCAGGTCGGCCGGCGCCCCCGGTGCGATCCCGGCGGTGGGCCAGCCGATCGCCGCCGCGCCGTCCACGCTGATGGCCCGAGCGATCGCCCCGACCGACAGGTGGCCCCGAGTGCCGCTGACCAGCCGTTCGTCAAGCTCAATCGCGCGGCCCTCCTCCCACAGGTCGATCACCATGTGCCCGTCACTGCCCACGCACAGTGGAGCGCCTGCCGCCGCGAGCCGTACCGCCGGGCCGACTCCGTCGGCAAGGTCCCGCTCGGTCGTGCAGCACATGGAGATCGCCGTGCGGGAGCGGCCCAGCGTGGCGATGTCGTCGTCCCTCAGGTGCGTGGCGTGCACCGCGGTGCTGGCCGGGCCGAGCACGCCCTCGGCGGCCAATAGCCCGACGGGGGTGAGCCCGTGCGCGTCCAGGCAGGCCCGGTTCTCGGCGGGTTGCTCCGAGACGTGGGCGTGCAACGGCATTCCGTGGCTTCGGGCGTAGTCGGCGATTGGCGCCAGGGCATGCCGGGGTACGGCGCGCACGCTGTGGATCGCGGCACCCACCCGCCACCCGGCCTCGGGCCGGTCGGGCCGGCGCACCTGGGTATCGGCCAGCGCGTCGACTCGCTGCGCCCAGGCCTCCGCGCTCGCGTCACCGAACCGGAGTTGCGCCCCGGTCAGCGGCGCACCGTCCAGTCCGGCCTGCAGATAACAGGTGTCCAGCAGCGTGATCCGAAGGCCGGCGTCGGTCGCGGCGCGGATCACCGCGCGGCCCATCTCGTTCGGGTCGTCGTAGCGCGATCCATCCGGCTGGTGGTGCAGATAGAAGAACTCCCCGACGCTGGCGATGCCGGCGAGTGCCATCTCGGCGTAGGTGGCCAGCGCCAGCCGGTACAGCCGGTCCGGATCGAGCCGGCCGGCGACCCGGTACATCAGGTCTCGCCAGCGCCAGAAGTCGGCGACACCGGACTGCGTATGGCCCCGGATGGCGCGGTGGAATACGTGCGAATGTGTATTGGCCAGGCCGGGCAGGGTAAGGCCGGGCACGGGGGTGACGATCCGGTCCGGCTGCGCCCCCGGCGTCACCGCCGTGATGATTCCGTCCGTCACGTCGATGCGAACGTCGCTCGTGGCGGAGTCGCCGCCCAGCCATGCGTACTCGCAATGGAAGGCCTGTCGCGCAGCGTCAGCAGGCATCAGCACTCCTTCCCGATCCAACGCTCACGGGCCACTGGTCGCAGCCGCGGTGAGGGCAGCGGGGCCGGCCGCGGGTGCCGGCCGCTTACCGTGGATGCGCCGGCTGAGCTCGTTCGCGGTGGAGATCGCTCTGCTTCGTAGGTCGGCAAACTGCGCAGAATCAAGACTATTGGAAAGGTAGGTGATCGCGCACGCGGCGGCCGGGCGGCCGTTGTGGTCGAAGATAGGCGCAGCGACGGAGGTAAATCCCTCGGTCACTTCGTTGTATTCGACGGCATAGCCGGACTGCCGGCTATCACCGAGCAGTTTCGACAGCTCGGCAAGGGTCCTGGGACCCGCACCGGTGCGACGCATCAGGGCGGTTCCAGACCCGTACATCGCATCGACCTGCACGGACGGCAGATTGGCCATGATCACCCGACCGGATGCCGTCAAGTGCGCTGGCAACCTGACTCCGACGTTAGTGATGAGAGCCGGGCAGTTGGGTCCCGGCTGCTCCACGATATACAGAACGTCCGACCCGTCCAACACCGCGATATGTGCGGGGTAGCCCGTGTGCCGGCTTACCCGAATGAGGGCGGCCCGTCCGATGCGCTGCAACGGGGTCTGCCTGGCATAACCCGACCCCAGCTCGTAGGCGGCCGGGCCGATCCCCCAGCCGTGAACCTCGGCATACCGTATGGCTAGGCCGTAGATTTCCAGCGTGGACAAGATCCGGTAGATCGACGACCGCGGAGAATCAAGGTCACGCGCGATCACCCCCGCCGACACCGGCTCCACGCGCGTGCCGAGATAGAGCAGTACATCCAAGACCCGGGCCGCTCCCGGAACCACGCGATACGACTTAGCCATTCAATTCCAGATCCATACAGGTGCTCGCCTCCGGGCCCGGTGAGTCGAATGACGCGGCTGCGCGGGCCGGCAAGGCGTTCGGTAGGCCGCGACGATCACTGATCAATGACGCCCCCGTCCCGGTCCCGCGCGGCACGCACCGGTGCCGCACACTTTTCCAGCGACCGCAGATAGTCCAGATCCAGCATCACCCCGAGACCGGGCCCATCGGGCGCCAGCAGATGCGCCCCTTCCCGCACCAGGGGGTTGCTCAGAATGCCTCCGCGTACCGAATCGGCCGGGTCGTCGCCGAGGTACTCCTGCAGTGCGAAGTTCGGCGTGGCCATGTCCAGTTGGACCGACGCCGCCGTCGTTAACGGGCTGAGGTAGTTGTGTGGGATGACCCGTGCACCATGAGCGGCGGCAACCGCGGCGATCTTGGTCAGCTGGGTGAAGCCGCCCGCCAGGGCGATATCCGGTCGCACGTATGTAACATGGCCACCGGACAGTAGATGACCGTACTCTTCGAGGGTCTGCAGCCGCTCGCCCACCGCAAGCGGCACGCGAGTTCGCTTGGCCAACGTCACCACGCCGCGCAGATCCTCCGGCGGCAAGGGATCCTCCATGAAGAACACGTGGAAGGGCTCCACCGCACGGGCCACCGCCAGTGCGGTCGCACGGTTGAGGCGGAAATGGCACTCCAGGCAGATGTCAATGTCCGGCCCGACTGCCCCCCGAACGTCCGCGACCAGACCAACCACGTTGTCGATGATCCGTTGGTCGCCGACGACGGGCCCGTGAAGCTCCAGAACGTTGAAGCGTACCGCGGAGTACCCCGCAGATACGGCGTCCAACGCATTGTCGACGAGCCCCTCACGGGTAGGAGCATCAATGTGCTTGTATACCCTGGCTCGGTCTCGAACACGACCGCCCAGAAGATCGTAAATCGGTGCGTCATACCGCTTCCCCGCGAGATCCCAGAGGGCGATATCGATCGCACTCAGTGCCCCGCTAATCGCGGCCCCGCGGAAATGCATGTAGCGATAGACGTCCTGATAGATGTCCGTTCGGTTCAACGCATTGCGTCCGACGATGGTCGCACCGATCTCGGTGAGGGCGGCGGCCTGCGTGTCCGGAAATGCCCACAGCCCTGCCTCTCCATACCCCACCAGCCCCGTGTCCGTTGCCAGGGCGACAAACGTGTACTTGTCGGCCCGCAGTACCTCTACCGAATCAATCCGCATCGCTTCGTACCCGATCCACTCCGACGTGCGTCGTCAGGAGGCCTGTCCCGGCGCCAGTGCGGCAGCCAGCTGCCGCACGTGCGGCAGACCCTCCAGCTCCAGAACCATCTCGATCACCCGTTCTGCGGCGGCCTCTCCCAGTCGTGCGCTGAGCAGTTCACGAGCCTTCTGAACCACCCGCGCCGCGAGGACTCGATTCTCGGGCGCTCCGATCGGATACCGGGTGGCCTGCACGTGAACGCTCTGATCGCGAAGATGCACATCAACCTGATGTGGTTGTCCGGCAGACTCTTCCTGGTCGTCAAGGACGAAGATGCGCTTCATTAACGTCGCGACTCGATCGTCCGTAGCCTTGATAGACTCGAACTGGGCCAGCGAAGCGTCGCCGTACACCAGCGTCACCGCCAGGCTGTATGGAATGCTGAACTGGGCATCCAGCGTGTTGCGGACGAACTGACTACCCAACTGGTAACGGTCCAGTGGCGTCGCGTGGACGTCAATACGCTCGACGTCGGCGGCATCGAACTGAGTTCGCTCGCTGATCGCGAGCAGCGAATCAACCGCTCCATGAATATTACGGCAGCACGCGTAAGCCTTGATTCCGGAGCGGACGATGTGGAAGTCCTGCCCCAGGTCGGCCACCACCGCTTCCGGGTTAGAAGCCGACCCGTACGTGTTCAGGAACCCACCCCACGGAGCATCCAGCGCGTAGCTGGGTCCCGACATGCCCGCCTGCGCCAGCTGCGCGGCACACACTCCGGTCTCCGCAGCCTTACCCGGATGCAGCCGCTTGGTATCCGCACCATCCGCGAGAAAGGCCCAGGTGCCACCGGTAAACGTCCCGGCGATTCCCAGCGCACCGACCATCGCCGCGCTGGTGAATCCGAATGCCTTCGCCGCCGCGGCCGCCGCGCCGTAGCTGCCACAGGTGCCGGTCGAGTGCCATCCCAACGCATTGTGTGCTCGATAGCCCCCGGCGCCGTCCAGCACTCTGGATGCCACGTCGTATCCGCAGACAACGGCCAGCAGGAGGGTCGAACCCGAGGCGCCGCGTTCCTGGGACGCCGCCATCGCAGCGGGCACGACCACCGCACCCGAGTGCCCACACCCGTTGAAGTCATCCAGCTCCCACGCATGCGCGCTCGTTCCGTTGCACAGGGCCGCGCCGCCGGCGGTGGCAGATCGGGTGGTTCCCCATACCGTGGCGCCGCTGGAGACGGCCCCAGCATCCCGGTCCTCGTGTGCGTAGACCCGCTGGGCAGCCAGCGATACCGGCGCGACTGCCCCATAGACCGAGGCGGCCAGGGTGTCGAGGATGTGCAGTTTGGCCAGATCCCGAACCTCATCGGGGAGCGCATCGAGGCGGACGTCCGCCCAGTACTGCGCCAGGCGTGTGGTCAGCGAAACTGCCGGCAGGCCCGGTGCGCTCGCACCGCCCGTCACCGACCGGTCCATCGAGCGCTACCGCCCTTCCTCGCCGGCGACGAGCAGATCGTCGATGGCCGCTTCGAGGCTGGTGTGCGCCCGCTGGTCCGCCAGTTCGAGCTCCGTCAACGCCGCGTCATCGCTTGCCAGATCACGCTCCAGGGCGGCCGCCTCCTCCAGCACACGCTCCGGAGCAGGCCCCCCTTGTAGCGTGCGACGGTGCACAGCCTTGTCGGCGGAGAGCCAGTCCGCCAACTCCTCGCTGGTGATCTCCAGCTGCTCGCCCGAGTACAACTCGGCGGCCTCGGCCAGCAACGCAGGCATGGCATTCGCCGGTGCAATGCTCCGCTCATGTGCCAGGCGCACGGCGATGGCGACAATCTGGTGCGCCGTCCGCCAGGGAATGCCCCTGCTGCGGACTATTCCACCCGCCAAGTCCGTCGCCTGAGTCCAGTCCTCGGACGCGGCTTGGTACATCCGAGCTGGGTTCACCCGGATCTCCGGCAGCAGCGCATTGGCATCGTCCAGCCGATCGCAGCACTCCTCGAACGTCTTCCACAGTGCCTCCTGAGCGACACCGTGTTCGTTCATCGTCAGCCCGGTGGGTCCGCTCTCCACCACGCGCACCGTCATCACCGTGCCGATCGCCCGCGCGCTGGCAGCCTTCACCTCCTCGGAAAAGACCGGGTTCTTCTTCTGAGGCATGATGCTGCTGGTATCGCAGAATCGATCCGGAATGTCGATGAACCCGAAGCCCGACCCAAACCACAGTTCGATGTCCTCCGCCAACCGACCAGAGCTCGTGCTGTGGATCATCAGCATCGAGGCCGTCTCCAGCAGTACTGCGTCGTGGCTCAAGATGGCGTCCATGGTGTTGGGAACCGGCCTGGAGAATCCCAGCAACTCGGCCGTTCTCACGCGGTTTATCGCGAAGTCCGAACCGGACAGAATCCCGGCCCCCGTCGGTGACAGGTTGACCCGGCCATAGAGTCCGAGGGCCCGCTCGAAGTCTCGCCTGAAGACCCAGCCCCACATGGCGAGCCAGTGCGAAAACGTCGTGGGCTGGGCAGCCTGGCCATGCGAGGCGCCCGGTAGGACCACGTCGGTGTATCGCGGGATGAGCTCCACCACCGTTCTGCGCAGCGTGTTCAGTCGCCGGAGGAACTCCAAGAGGTAGGTACGGATCGTGTACCGACGGCCCACCTCGCTCAGATCCCCCGAGCTTCGCCCGACGTGGATCCAGCCTCCAACGTTCTCACCCAGGGTGCGGATCAGATATTGCTCACCGGAGTGCGCTCCGCCCTGCACCTCGAAGCGCACCTTCTGGTAGCCCTCCGACTCCATCTCCCGCAGCGCTCGTAGCATCGCGACGCCGGCAGACCGCGGTATCAGTCCCTCCTCGGTGAGCATCACGAGATGGGCCTTGTCGAACTCGTGAACCGAGGGGAGGGTGGGGCCCATCTTCTCGGTGCGGTGCTCGGCGAGCTGTGGTAGGAGCTCCTCCGTCAGCCGCAGCCCCGGCAACCGAAACCCGCGGTAAGACTGACCTTCTTGCTGGTACACGATGAGGTAATCCTTTCGTGCTCGCCAGAATGGCGAGCGTGGCAGAGAGTGTGATTCGTATCGCTGCTCAGCGCGCCGTCAGTGGACGTGCGCCAGAAACTCCCGGGTGCGCGCCTCGCGGGGTGCGCCCAGTACGTCGTCCGCGGACCCGTACTCGACCACCTGACCGTCCGCCATGAAGGCAACCCGGTCTGCGACATCACGAGCGAAACCGATCTCGTGCGTCACCACCACCATGGTCATCCCGTCGGCGGCAAGCTGCTTCATCACGTCCAATACCTCGCGTACCAGCTCCGGATCCAACGCCGACGTCGGTTCGTCGAAGAGCATGAGGTCGGGTTTCATCGCCAACGCTCGAGCAATGGCAACACGTTGTTGTTGGCCACCGGACAGTTCGCTGGGGTAGCTACGTTCCTTGTCCGCAAGACCGACCCGGTCCAGCAGCGCGCGCGCGGCGGACATCGCTTCCTTACGAGGAATCTTCTGCACGCGAATAGGCGCTTCGACGATGTTCTGCAATGCCGTCATGTGAGGAAACAGGTTAAAATGCTGGAACACCATGCCGACCTTCATGCGATCCTTTTGCACATCTCGCATCCGGCGCTCGTAGAGATGGCCGCCTTCATCCCGATACCCAATATTGCGTCCGTTGACGAGCAGGGTTCCGGCGTCTATCCGCTCGAGAAAGTTGATGCACCTCAGAAACGTCGACTTCCCCGACCCGGACGGGCCGATCAAGATCACCACGTCTCCTCGTGCCACATCGAGGTCTATTCCCCGCAGGACCCGATTCATCCCGAACCTCTTGCACACACCGGCTGCGTGCACCATCGGGGGTTGAGGCTCAGTCATTCTCACCCCTCAGGTCCGACAGCAGCGGCCGCGGCGGTAGGCCATCGCTTCGATCGAAGGTGAGCATCCTGCGGAGGGTTCCGCCCCTGCCCGACGGCTGTCGTCCAGATCTGCCACGATTGAAGTGGCGCTCCACATAGACCTGCCCGATGGTCAGGATGGACGTCACGGCGAGGTACCACAGACTGGCCACGATGAGCATCGGAATGGGCTGGAATGTACGGGCATAGATCAGCTGAACCGATCTGAGTAGTTCCGTCACCGTGATGACGCTCGCCAGGGACGTCGTCTTCAACATGCTGATGACCTGGTTGCCCGTCGGCGGAATGATCACCCGCATGGCCTGGGGCAGGAGCACACGCCGCAGCATCTGCCCGCGGGACATGCCGAGGGAGAGCGATGCCTCTGTCTGTCCGTAGTCAACGGAGATGATTCCGGCCCGGACGATCTCGGCCATATAGGCCGCCTCGTTCAAACCCAGGCCGATCAGCGCGGCCGAAAATGGTGTGACCAGGTTGTTGGCGTCGAAAATTGCAAATTCTGGCCCAAAGGGGATACCGATGGAAAGCGTCGGGAAGAGGTAGCTTAGGTTGTACCAGAAAAGCAACTGCACCAAAACGGGCGTGCCCCGGAAGAACCATATGTACAGCCAACTGCATCGCGACAGTATCCAGTTGTCCGATAGCCGCATGACGGCCAGCACGATTCCACCGACAATACCAATTGCCATCGCGATCGCGGTCAATTCGATCGTTGCCGCGAGCGCGTCGAAGAGCTGTCTGGTGAAAAGGTACTGCCCGACGACCTCCCAACCGAAGCGGGTCTCCAGGCTGGTTCCGCGCTTGATGCGAGCGAAGACCGCCGCATGGATGAACATCGCCACCAGGACGGCGATGACTGCCATTGCCACCCAGCGACCGGGCCGTCTCAGGCGCGTGACCTTGAGTTCGTTGAGAAACGGCCCGGTCCCTGGGTCGGTTCGACTAACGGGCATTACCACTTATCCCGGGATCAAGCCGGATTCGACTGGATTCACGGTCGCGCTATCGATCTTGGTGTTCTCCATGGCCCACTTTTCCTGGATCTTGTCGTATGTGCCATCGGCGATGATTTGATCGATGCCCGCTGCGAACGCCGCGGCCATCCCGTTACCCTTCGGAAATGCGGTGCACTTCGGCGACGGGGCACGCATGATGTCGCCAGAAATCTTCACGGCGCTGTTTGTGGTCTTGGCAAGGTACGTCACGGTCGACGCGGTGTCCCATCCAACCTGGGCACGCTTGCTCTGCACTGCTAGTTGCTCGTCACTGCCGCTATTGAAGGTCAGAACGTTCACCGGCTTCTTACCCTCCGCGACGCACTTGGCGGACTGCTCCTTCGCGTCGTTGTCCTGCGCGGAGCCGATCTGCACCGCCAGGTCGACGCCACACAGGTCCTCCGGGCTGTTGAAGACCGCATTGCTGTCCGCTGGCACATAGAAGGCTGTCCCGTCCCACGCGTACGAGACCATGTCGACCTGCTTTTCACGCTCGGTCGTGGCGAACATGCCGGCCTGGCCAATGTCGTATTTGCCGTCGACGAGGCCGGGAAGGATGTTATCGAACGGGGCGTTGACCGCCTCGTAATCCAGGTCCAACACCTTCATGACTGCGGCGACGATGTCCGGCTGCTGGCCAATGATGGTTTTGCCGTCCGTGTCGACGAATTCTCCGGGCGGTGTCGAGGCGTCGAAGGCGACGACGATCTTGCCCTTGTCGCGGATGGCAGCGGGAACCAGATCCGCTGGTGTGGCCCCGCCGGTCGTGCTGCTGGCGGTCCCGCTGCCTGCGTCAGACGAGGCGGTGGGCGGCGTCTCGGAGGCTGGACTGGACGGCTGGGTCTGCTCGGACGATGTCTGCGGCGTCGACTGACCACCGGACGGCGTATTGCCGGCCTCGGATCCAGACCCACAGGCTGCTACCACTAGAACCGCGCTGAGGAGCGCCGCGACCGCGAGCGGTCCGCGACCGCCTCGCCGAATTCGTCGAGGTCGCTTGTCTCTCATGTGAATCACCAAGTGCCTTTCGGACGGGGCCGGGGAGCGCGACGGACGCCACGCCACTGTGCTCCCGCCATGATGGTGGACGCCGCGATGGGGCGGGCTGGGCGTCGGCAACTGTCCCATATGTGAGACGAATCTTCCCCGGTAGCGCGCCGGCGTGTCCTTGTGATCTCACTTCTTGGGATGACCGCAAACGGCGCCCAGTACCGCTGTGCCGGCCGGCGGCGCCGTCCGCACACCGGTCGATGCCGGCACCTGAGGGATGCGGCATCGCCGCCGTGCCGGGTCGGATGCCCACATCCGGCACTGGCAACAGGAGTCATCGCTGGATGTGGCAGGCTCTGATCGACACCGACTCTGCGTCGGGCGCGCCCAGCGGATACTCGATAGGTCAAGGTACGCGCGCGAGATCGGTGCGCCCCCGGATGTGCGAGCAGACGGCACTAGGCGCGTGGTAGGAGGATCCTCCAGTGGCAACCGCGAAATTGTTTAGTCCCATCACCCTCGGTGACGTGACAGCGCGAAATCCGATCGTCGTCTCACCCATGTGTCAGTATCAGTCCGCCGGGGGATCGCCGACCGACTGGCATTTCGTGCACATGGGTCGATATGCGGTCGGTGGCGCAGGAATAGTCTTCTACGAAGAGACCGCCGTCGAGGAGCGTGGTCGAAAGACTCACTTGTGCGCGTCACTGCATGACGACTCGCAGATCGCCGCCTACCGCCGAATCACGGAGCTGGTGCGAAGCCTGGGGTCGGTCCCGGCGATGCAACTGGGCCACTCGGGCGGCCGGGGCTCCGAGCGCGGGCCCCTGGACGGCCGGAAGCCGCTGGTGGAGGCGGATGCGGCCGTTGGCTTCGAGGCGTGGCAGACGATCTCGTCCAGCGCCGTGCGTCTGCGCCCCGGCGCCCCCATGCCGCGCGAGATGACGGTTAACGACATCCACGATGTCGTGAGGGCCTTTGCCAACGCGGCAGTCCGTGCGAGGAGGGCGGGATTCGACATCCTTGAGATTCACGGTGCCCATGGCTATTTGATTCAGCAGTTTCTGTCTCCCGTGGTGAATCGGCGGTCCGATAGGTACGGCGGTAGCGTGACGAATCGCGCACGCTTCGCACTTGAGGTCACAGAGGCGGTACGTGATGTGTGGCCGGCCGAAAAGCCCCTGTTCTTCCGCGTCTCCGTGGTGGACGGCAAGGGCGGGCTCTGGTCGCTGGACGAGTCCATCTCGTTAGCCAAGGATCTGCGAGCGTGCGGAGTGGACCTGATTGATTGCTCGTCCGGCGGGTTGTCCGCCGGGTCCACCATGCCCCCGGTGCCGCGTACGCCGGCCTATCACGTGCCATATGCTCGCCGCATCAAGGCGGCGACCGGGATGATGACCATGGCGTCGGGCCGGATCACCACGGCGGGGCAGGCGGAGGGCCTGCTACGACGGGGAGACGTGGATTTGATCGGTATGGCGCGCGAGTTGATGTACAACTCCGACTGGCCCGCGCACGCCGCCCGGGAACTTGGCGTGCAGGGCTACCTCGATCTATTCCCGGCGGAGTACCGACCCAGGCTCGCCGCCCGCGATGAGCAGTCGCGCATGCCGATGAATCAGCCCGGTGCACGGGTCCCGGCCAGCGCGACAGAATTCCTCTAGGCACTCCTCTGGGCCCTCCTGGTGCCTGGCTCGCGCCAGGTGACGAAGTCGGCTCTGGCAGGCTTTGCAGAATGAGAACGTCCCCCGCTAGCGCCGGTCCCAGCCTGAACCGGCAGATCGCCACGCTGGCCGTGCCGGCGCTGGGGGCCCTGCTGGCCGAACCCGCCTTTCTGCTGGCCGATGCGGCGATCGTCGGACACCTGGGAACGGCTCAGCTGGCCGGGGTAGCCGTGGCCAGCGTGGTACTGACCACCATCGTCGGACTGGCGGTATTTCTGGCCTACGGCACCACGGCGCAGGTTGCCCGGTCGCTGGGGGCGGGGGACCGAGCCGCCGCCCTGTCGCACGGTGTCGACGGGTTGTACCTGGCGGTCGGGCTCGGGATGCTGGTCGGCGCGGCGTGCCTGCCGGTGGCGCCGTGGCTGATCCGGGCGCTCGGAGCGTCGCCGGCCGAGGCCGGGTACGGCGTGAGCTATCTGACCTGGTCGCTGCCCGGACTGCCCGGAATGCTGCTGGTGCTGGCGGCCACCGGGGTGTTGCGCGGCCTGCAGGACACCCGCACACCGTTGGTGGTGGCGACCGCGGGCGCCGTGGTGAATGTCGGGCTGAACCTGTTGCTGGTGTATGGATTCGGGCTCGGAGTGGCGGGTTCCGCCATCGGTACTGCGCTGTCCCAGTCCGGGATGGCGGTCGCGCTGGCCATCGTGGTCTGGCGCGGCGCCCGCCGGTACGGGGCGCGGATGCGGCCGCTCCTACGCGGTATCAGCGGCGCGGGGCGCAGCGGGGTTCCGCTGCTGATTCGCACGGCGACGCTGCGAGTGGCGATCATCGTCACCACCGTGGTGGTCGCCGGGCAGGGCACCACCTCGCTCGCCGCGCACCAGGTCGTGATGTCGATCTGGAACTTCCTGGCACTCGGGCTGGACGCGGTGGCCATCGCAGCGCAGGCGTTGACCGGCAAGGCGTTGGGCGAGGGGGACCGCGCCGCGGCACGTGCGCTGACCCGCCGGATGCTGGGCTGGGGTGTCGCGGCCGGCGCCGGGATCGGCGTCCTGGTGTTGGTGATCCACGCGGTGGCCGGCGGCGCCTTCTCTGCCGACCCCACGGTGCGCGCCACGGTCGGCGTGGTGCTGCTGGTACTGGCTGCAGCGCAGCCGTTGTCGGGATGGGTCTTCGTGCTGGACGGGGTGCTGATCGGCGCCGGTGACGCCGGTTATCTGGCGTGGGCCGGTTTGATAAACCTGGCCGTGTACCTGCCCGCAGCCTGGGCGGTCGCAGCCTTCGCCGGCCATGGGACGGCGGGTCTGGTCTGGCTCTGGGTCGCCTACGGCGGGGCGTACATGACCGCCAGGGCGGTGACGCTGGGGGTGCGATATCGCGGCGACCGCTGGCTGGTGACGGGCGCGACGCGGTAAGGCGCCAGGCTTCAGGCACGGTCAGGCACAGCAAGCCTTGCTCGGGCACAGCCAGGCTCGCTCAGGCACGGTCAGGTCGTCACCACCGGCCTGTTCGGGTCGAACAACGCGATGTCGTGCCGAGTCGCGTTGTCCGTCGCGAGATCGGCCAGGATCTCCCCGATCACCGGGACGAACTTGAAGCCGTGGCCGGAGAATCCACAGGCGACCGCGACGCTCGGATGCTCCGGATGCAGACCGACCACGAAATGGCTGTCCGGTGTGGTGGTGTACAGGCATGTTGCCGCTCGCTCCAGCCGTCCCGGCAAGGTCGGCAACCATCGTCGAATGAACCCGGCCATTTCCGTCGACTCACCCGCCGAGACCTCCCGATCGATCGCGTCCGGATCGCACTCGTCCCGTTGACGGAAGAACGCGACCTTTGCGGTCGTGGCCGCGGCGTCCGCCGCCGGGAATCCGTAGAACTCCCGGCCGGTCTGGTCTACCCCGATGTACACCGGGTGGCGGTCGGGGCCATACGGCTCCGCCCCGCCGATCGGCTCGAACCAGTACATCACCTGCCGCTCCACCACCAGCGGGAACTGGGGCAGCAGCCGCGGCGCCCACGCGCCCGGGGCGAGGATCAGCCGACCTGCCGCCACCGTTCCGGAGTCCGTCGTGACGACGACCCCGTCACCGCCTGGGTCGGCACTCCATCCATGGACGACTTCTCCGAAGCGGAGCGTGGCTCCCGCCCGCCGAGCCAGGTCAAGGTGCGCGGCGACGGTCCGCTCGGGTCGCACGAACCCGGCGTTCGGCTCGAACAGGCCCACCTCGTCCTCGGCCAACGCAAACGTGGGGAATCGCTCGGAAACGTCGGCGGGAGTGAGGATCTCGTGAGCCAGACCCCATCGCCGAACACTGCGGGTGCTGCCGCTGATGATCCTGCTGTCCGGCCGGCCGATCAACAAGCCACCGGTCAGACGCATGTTTCCACCGGGGACCTCCGGCTCCAGTTCGGACCAGAGCTCGAATGCGCGGCGCAGCAATGGAACGTAGGCCGGATCCTCGTAGTACGCCTGCCGGATGATTCGCGAATCGCCGTGGCTGGATCCCTGATCGTGGGCCGGCCCGAACCGCTCGATACCCAGCACTCGCACGCCCCGCCGCGCCAGGTGATAGGCGGCCGCGCTGCCCATGCCGCCCAACCCGGCGACGATCACGTCGTAGGACTCGTTCACGTACCCGTCGCCCTTCCGCCCGGATGCACACCTTCCGGTAGTGCTAGGCCCATCCTGCGCCGAGGGCTATCCCCGTGCCGTCGACGCACGTATCCACTCCGACTGCACGACGGTGTTGAGCAGCGCTTTCCCGGCCAGGTAGCGATCCAGGTTGGCCAGAAAGAGGTCAGCCGCACGTTCGAAATACCGCTCGGTGGCCCGTCCGGACAGGTGTGACGTAACGACGACGTTCCGAGCGGTCCAGATGGGTTCAGCCGGACCCGCGGGCTCCGGGTCCGTGACATCCAGGTAGGCGCCGGCCACCCGACCGCTGTCCAATGCCTCCGTCAGCGCGAGCTGGTCCACCAATGAACCCCGTGCCACGTTGACCAGACGAGCCCCCGGCTTCAGCATCCCAATCTCGCGCCTGCCGACCAAATGCCGCGAGGCCGGCATCGACGCGGCGCACACGACGAGCCAGTCGGTTCTCGGTAGCTCCTCCCGCCACTGGTCGACGCCCACCACTCCGGTCTCTCCCGCTGGGTTGCGACGCACTCCGGTCACGGTCACGCCAAACGGGCGCAGCCGCTGCGCCGTCGCTCGGCCGATCCCTCCGTACCCCAGAATCAGCACCCGCTTGCCGTAGAGTTCCCCGGTCCCCGGCGCAACCGCGACCCACTCCCGCCGATCGTGCGACCGAATGACCTCCGGCAGGTTCTTCTCGCAGGACAGCATCGACATCACGATGAACTCCGCGATCGGAATCGCGGACAGCCCCGCGCCGTTCGTCATCACGTAGTCCCTGCCGGTCATCAGATCGAATGGAAAGCGCTCCACCCCGGCGCTGTGCATCGACACCCAACGAAGTCGATGGGCCACGGCGATGTACTGAGCTATCTTCTCTCTCGTCCGTAGGTCGATCCAGGCGACCTCAGCATCTGCCGCGACCAGATGCGCATCCGTGCCGAGGGATTCAGCGGGCCGTCCGCCGCGGTACCACGCCGGAGTCACACCGACCGGCAGTCGCGATTCCACCAGCGGCCGAAACTCCGCTGGAATAGCGGCGAGCATGCGATCCGGCTCTCCTCACGTGGCGGCAGACGGGCCTGGAAGCGGCGAGGCACTGCGGTCGCGACGGGCGCTGGGCGCTACACGCCCGTCGACGCGTGTGCCTCCCGATCCCACGAGTCAACAGTATCCCTGGATAGCTCACTCTTGACAATGCGCATCGAAGGCCCCCGCTGAAATGAGTCGATCGCACTGAAGTACCGCGGCACGTGATGTTTAGGCATGCGGTCCAGACACCAGCGGTTCAGCTCGCCCCAATTCAGCGACGATCCAGCGGCGGGCTGCACGAACAGCTTCAGATCCTGCTCTCCGAGCTCGCTCGGCACCCCGATCAGCGCGCATTCTTCGACATCCGGGTGCTCCCGGACGATGCGCTCGACCTCCCACGCAGAGATGTTCTCTCCACGGCGGCGGACGCTGTCCGTGCGCCTTCCGACGAAATGCAGATGACCGGCATCGTCGGCGTACGCGAGATCCTTCGTGTACAGCCAGCCATCACGGTATAGGGACGACGATGCGGCAGGGTTGCGGAAGTACCCTGGGGTCGTCATTCCCGGTTCGACACCACGGATCCGAATCTCGCCGACGGCACCGGGACCCACGACCGACCCTTGATCATCGACCACCTGGACCAGGAATTCGGGCGTCGGCTTGCCCATCGAGCCCACCACACGCTCATCGTTGAGTGTGTTGATACTGGAGGTCTCGGTTAATCCATAGACTTCCCTGATCTCCACGCCGAACCGCTCCTCGAAGCTGCGCCAGATCTCCGTGGTACATCCCGCACCCCATGCCACCCGCACGGCATGTGCACGGTCGGACGGCGCGGGTGGCGCAGCGTGCAGCATCTGCAGCACCCCGCCGAGATAGTGGATGTGGCTGGCGCCGCTGGCCCTGACCTGTTCCCAGAACCGCGAGGCACTGAACGACGTCGCGAGCGCCAGAGTGATGCGATGCTGTAAGGCAAGGACGATCAGTTGCGTCCCGCCCACGTGATTCAACGGTTCCCACTGAAAGAAGACATCACCCTGCATCGGGTGCGTGGTTCGGCGCACGCCGGTTGCGCACACCCGGAGCATGCGGTCGGTGATCAACGTGCCCTTCGGCGGACCGCTCGTCCCCGACGTGTAGATCAGGCTCACCAGGTCGTCCGGGACCTCGTCGGCCATCCGGTTATCACCGTCGAGCCTCCTCAGTGCGCGTATTCCAGCACCAAGGAGGTCGATCAAGTCGCCGTCTGCCGCCCACTCTTCGCAGCCCGCCACCGCCTCGGCCACCTGATCACGGTAGGCATCGTCGAACACCAGGACGCTCGGCTGCGCGTTACCCAACAGATGACCAAGCTGCGCGGCCTTCGACCTGACGTCTGCCGGGACGGACACGGCGCCCAGCACGACGGACGCCAGGAAGAGTGCGACGTGATCGGGATTGGTCGGCATCATGATCAGGAGCCGGTCGCCGCGGCCAACCCCCAGAGACCTCAGCGCCGCCGCGTAACGATCGACATCCCGCGCCAACTCGCACACGGTGACCGGGACATTACGAAACGTCAAATAGATATCGTCGGGTGTAGCCGCGGCGCGCGCATACAGGAGCTCGGAAATCGCCAGGTCGACGTGGTCGTCCACCTCCCAGCTTCCGGCCGCGTCGTCCATCGCGAACCCTCTCACGAAGCGTGCCCGCGCGATCAGCCGACCGTGGGCGTCTTGCGGGTGCTCTTGCCGATGAACTTCGTTATTGCCTCGCGTGGTGCACCACTGGCATACACCGCCGCGTGGCTGGCGATCGCCACCTCGAACGCCCTGTCCAGCGCGTCGTCCTCGAGTTCGCAGATCGCCAATTTGCTGGCCGCATACGCCTCGTGCGGAAGATCACTCATCTCCAGCGCCAGTTCCTTTGCCGTGCCGAGCACGTCGGCCTGGTTGGCCAGCTGGTTCACGATGCCGAGACGGTATGCGTCGGATCCGGATATCAACCGCGCGGTCAGCACGATCGCGCGCATGGCCACATTTCCGACTGCACTTGCCAGCAAGGCGCTTCCGGTCACGCTCGCCTGTCCACTCTTGATCTCCGGCTGGCCGATCCTGGCCTCGGCATGGGACACCCGAAAGTCGGCGCACAGGGAGAACTGAAAGGCGGATCCGGCGCACACGCCCTCGACCGCGGCGACCACCGGCTTGGGAGACTTGCGCGGCAGGTCGTAGAACGAACGGAAGTTCCCCACCCACGTGTCGGCGTAATCCTCGCCCCAACCTACCGCCTCGTCCAAGTCCTGTCCGGCCGAAAAATTGCCACCCGCACCGGTCAGCACGATCGCGGCGCATTCGGATCGAGGCAATGAGACCGCCCACTCGAAATGTTCTCGCAATTGCACCCGCATGGCCTGGCTCCACGCGTTCAATTTCGCCGGGTTGGAGATGGTAATAACCGCGACCTTATCGTCAGCGATCTCCACAGTGACCTCGCCCATCGACGCCCCTTTCCATCGAATCGTTCGGAACGGCAGATGTACTCTTCCGCATCGACGAAACAAACCTCATATCGTTGTTCTTTCCCAAAATACTATTGGCTCTCGGCACGACCGGTCCAATGCCGGTTCCGGTAGTCTCCATGCGGCCGGCGCATATGGCATCCGTTTGACACCGCGCCATCGATCCAGCGCTGAGTCGCCGGCCGTACCGGCGAGGCAGCAAACCGGGCCGCCCCGGCCCCACGGATGGTGACCGCGGAGCTGCGTCGACCTCGCCCCGGGTCGGGTGCAGAAGGCTACCTGTAGCATCTGTAGTGGCGAGCGACCTACGCGGAGGATGCGTGATAGATCCGACGATCGATCAACTTCGCATGTTCTGCGCCGTCGTCGAGCACCGGAGCTTCGTCCGGGCGGCTCAAACGGTGCATATGAGCCAACCGCACGTGAGTCGAATGATCCAGGACCTGGAGAAGCGCATCGGCCAGACCCTTCTGGTGCGCACCTCGCGGGGCGTCTTCACCACTCCTCCCGGTCAGGTCATGTACGAGGAGAGCCAGCGCACCCTACAGTGCCTGGACGAAGGGCTCCAACGGGTATCGAATGCGCGACAAACGACAAGTGAAACATTGACCGTTGGATTCCTATCCTCCACTCACACCGGATTACTACAGGCGCTGAGCAGTCGATTTTCAACCGAATGCCCAACCGTCGAATTGCGGCTCCACGAAATGCATACGGCCGAGCAATGCCGGCAACTCGCTAATGGCGATATAGACGCAGGAATCGTCCGGCCGCCAGTTTCATTGGCGAACGCAAAATTTGCCGCACTCTATTCCGAACGGCTTGTCGTGGTCAGCTCACCTGCCTTCCCGTTCCGCACTCCCCCGGCCATAACCGAGTTGGCGGACCTTCCTATTGTCGCCTATCAGTCCTACCTCGGTGGTGCCCCGGTCGTCGCACAACAGGCCTTCTCCTCGGTGGGGATCCGACCGAGGGTGGTGGCGGACGCTCCCAGCACGCAGGTCCTGCTGGAGGAGGTCAACAGCGGCAAGGGCGTCGCCGTCGTTCCGGAACCGACCCTGCATGGACTGGTGGGGTCGGCGCAGGTGTACTACCTCGAACCTCCCGTCTATTGCACCGTTTCGCTGGTGTGGCGCGCCGATCACGACAGCTTCCCGATGTCGGTCCTTCGGGATATCGCCACCTCGCTTGCCAGATCTGTGAACGAGCCCGACCAAGAACAGCCTCCGACCTCATGACTTGATCACCCCGAACCGGATCCTGGGATCGATGATCGGATACAGCAGGTCGACGATCAGGTTGATGACCACAAACGTGATAGCGACCAGGAACACAACCGCCTGCACCAATGGGAAGTCGCGGTTGAAGATTGCGTCGACGGCGAGTCGGCCGACCCCTGGCCACGAGAAGATGACCTCTGTCACCACGGCGCCGCCCAGCAGGCCACCGAACTCCAGGCCAAGGTAGGTGATCAACGGGATCAGCGCGTTACGAAGCCCATGCCGATAGATCACGGCTCGCTCGGGGAGGCCCTTCGCCCTGGCCGTCCGGATGTAGTCCTGACCCAGCACCTCGAGCATTCCGGATCGGGTGAGGCGGGTGAGTCGAGCGATGGAATAGGCCGCAAGGGTGACCGCAGGCAGGACGAGCTGCTGCCAGGTGCCGCGCCCCGAGGTGGGCAGCAGATGAAGATTGACGCTGAAGACGAGGATGAGCACCAGACCCAACCAGAAAATGGGCACGCTCTGGCCGATGGTGACCAGGAACTGTGTGACGGTGTCCACCCACCTGCCGCGCCGAACGGCGGCCAGCACACCAAGGGGCACCGCACAGACAACGGCGAGCAACAGGCCGGAGAAGGCCAGCTCCACCGTCGCGGGTAGTCGCTCGAGCACCAGCGCACCCGCCGGTTCGTGGTACCACAGGCTGTTTCCGAAGTCGCCACGGACCGCATTGGAGATGAACGAGGCGTATTGCAGGTAGATCGGGCGGTCGAAGCCCAGCTGATGGGTCAGCTCGTCGACCTCCTGCTGGGTGGCCTCCGGCGGCAGCATCAGCCGGGCCGGATTCCCGGTGGCAAATAGCGCCAGGAACACAATCACCGAAACGCCGAAGATCACGACTATCGCCTGGAGCAGGCGGCGGATGAGGAAGGTGGTCATCCGTCCACCTTCAGCCCCGGATCCAGGGTGTCGCGCAGCCAGTCGCCCAGCATGTTCAGCGACAGGATGGCCAGCATCAACGCCACCCCGGGAAAGACACTCAGCCACCAGGCGGTGGCAAGGTAGTCCCTTCCGTCACCGAGCATCGTGCCCCACGTTGGTGTCGGCGGTTGCACGCCCAAACCCAGGAAGGACAGCGACGCCTCCGCCAGGATCACCAGGGAGACCTCGATGGTGGCAACAACCAGGATGGCCGAGATGAGGTTCGGCAGCAGATGCCTGAGAATGATCCGGCTGCGCCTGGCGCCTAACCCCACGGCGGCCCGAACGAAATCACGTTCCTTGAGCGAGAGCACCTCACCCCTGGTGATCCGCGCGTACACCACCCATCTGGTGATACCCAGCACGATGATCACGGTGAGAACACTGGGGCCGATCACCGCGGAGAGCAGGATGGCGAGCAGGATGTAGGGAATTGCCAACTGCATGTCCGCGATGCGCAGCATCACGTCCTCAACCCATCCGCCGAAGAATCCACCGATCACGCCGATCGTGACGCCGATGACGGAGGCGATCAGCACGGACACCGCGCCGATCAGCAGCGAAGCGCGCGCGCCATAAATGGTGCGGCTGAGAATGTCCCGGCCCAGGACGTCGGTTCCCAGCAGGTAACTGCCATTCCCGTTCGCCATCCAGGCGGGAGGCAACAGCGTGCTGGTGATGTCTTGCGCCGTCGGATCGTGAGGAACGATCCACGGTGCGAGGATCGCCGCGAGGACGATGACGAGCAGCATGATCGCACCGATGAGGGCCTTGGGGCTGCGCACCAGCTGCCGGAGCAGGGGTGTGCGGCGGCGACGCACCGACGCCGTGGACGACCCGGTTTCCACGGCAACCTCAGCTGAGGCTTTCATGTGGTACCCCCGCTCGTGGTGGGAGTTCCGACGTGATCGGCCAGTGCTGCTGACCAATGACAGGCGACCTGCCGGTTCTCCTCGACCACACGCAGCGCAGGCTCCTCGGTGACGCAGTTCTCCGGATTGCCGAGCCGTGCGCGGAGCCAGCAGCGGGTACGGAAGCGACACCCGCTGGGTGGAGCCAATGGGCTGGGCAGATCGCCGGTGAGAATGATGCGCTGCCGGCGGGCCTCCACCACAGGATCAGGCAGGGGCACCGCCGACAACAGTGCCACGGTGTACGGGTGCAGCGGCCGTTGGTAGAGCTCATCGCCGTCCGCGAGCTCCACGATCTTGCCCAGGTACATCACGGCCACGCGGTCGGAAACGTGACTCACGACTGCCAGATCGTGAGCGATGAACAGGAACGTCAGGCCGAGGTCGGCCTGCAGATCTTCCAGCAGGTTGACGATCTGCGCCTGGATCGATACATCCAGCGCCGACACCGCCTCGTCCGCAACGATCAGGTCGGGCTCGGCTGCCAACGCCCTGGCGATGCCGATCCGCTGCCGCTGGCCACCGGAGAACTCTCCCGGGTATCGCCCCGCCCATCGCGGGCTCAGGCCCACCAGACCCAATAGCTCGTCGACCCTGGCGGCCTGTGCGGCGCCCTTGGCAAGCCCATGGATGGCCAACGGCTCGGCAATGCTCTCCCCCACCGTCATCCGCGGATCGAGCGAAGCATACGGATCTTGGAAGATCATCTGCATGCGGCGGCGCATCCGACGCAACGGTTCGGCCGTCAGCGTCGTCAATTCGGTGCCGTCGAAGACGACGGAGCCCGCCGTCGGTCGCTCAAGCTGCAGGATCGCCCGACCGGTCGTGGACTTTCCACAGCCGGACTCCCCGACCAACGATAGTGTCTCGCCCCGCCTGATCGTCAGGCTGACACCATCGACCGCGCGCACCACCGCCGCCTGCTTGCCGAAGAGCCGTTGACCGATGGGGTAGTGCACCCGCAGGTCCGATACGGTCACCAGCGGCGTGTCCGTGGGCAGCGCGCTAGTCATCCGTCTCTCCACCGCTCGCTGCATCGGGCGCGTCGCCCGCTTCCATCGGCGCAATGACCTCAAATGAGCGATCCGGGGCCGTGGTCGGGCCCGTTCGTGGCTGCACGGGAGCGATCGGTGGGCGGAATCCGATCAGCCATCCCCCGTCGGGAACGCCTTGAGTACCCCAACATCTCGCCTCATGGCCGGCCGCAGTACCCGGAATCGGCAGCAGGTCCGGGATGCGTTCCGCGCAGATCGAGCGTCGGAATGCGCACCGTGGCTGGAAGGGGCACCCGCGTCGTGGCGTCAAAAGGTCTGGCGGCGACCCGTCGATCGGCACCAGCCGGGTGCCGCGGCCGCCCACCTTGGGAATCGAACGCAGCAGACCCCAGGTGTAGGGCATCCGCGGGTTCGCGAATAGCTCGACGGTGGACGCCTTCTCCACGATCTGGCCGGCATACATCACGTGCACGCGCTCGGTCATGCCCGCCACCACGCCGAGGTCGTGGCTGATCAGAACGAACGCCGTGTCTCGTTCGGTCGACAGGCGCTTGAGCAGCTCAAGAATCTGCGCCTGAATCGTCACGTCCAGCGCAGTGGTGATCTCGTCCGCGAGGATCAGCCGTGGATCACAGGCCAGTGCCATCGCGATCATGACTCGCTGCCGCATTCCGCCGGACAGCTGGAGCGGATATTGCTTGATCCGCTGCGCACCGTCGGTGATCCCCACCATGTGCAGTAGCTCGATCGCGCGCTCGCGCGCCGCGGACCGGCTCATCCCCAGGTGCCAAGCGAGCACCTCGGAGAGTTGGCGACCGATCCGCATGACCGGGTTGAGCGAGGTCATCGGATCCTGAAAGATCATCGCAATCTCGCGACCCCGTACCCGGCGCAACTCCGCCGAGGTGAGCCGGCCCAGATCCCGACCGTCGAAGACGATCTCGCCCGTGACGGACCCAGCATCCTTCGAGACCAGGCCCATGATGGACAGCGCCGTCACCGACTTGCCGGAACCCGACTCTCCGACGAGCCCCAGCGACTCGCCCGCCTCGACAGAAAACGACGATCCATCGACGGCACGGACGACGCCCTCCCGGGTGGGGAACTGGGTGTGCAGGTCCCGTACCTCAAGCAAGGCCACGCTGATGACTCCCTTCCGGCCGCCACGTCCAGGCGGCGACGCCCCGACGGCTCCCGGGCCGGGTGGGCGAGCCCGAATCGTCACCGCGATCCGGGCTCGCCAACCGTCTGACCTTCACCATTCGGCCCGACTGCCGATCACGATCCCATCTTGGCGCTCCACAGCGGGATCGATCCGTCGGCGGCCTCGCCATCCCAAGCCAGCTTGGCACTGGCACCGAAGACATCGATCGTGTCCAAGATGGGGATGTCGGGGACTGCGTCGTAGACGATCTGGGACATCTCCTGATACATCGCCGCGCGCTTGGCCGGATCCATCTCGGCAGCAGCCTCCAGCACCATCTTGTCCATCTCTGGCGTGCTCCAGTAGAAGCCGCGTGCCTTCGAGTAGTAGATCAGGCTGAACTTCTCACCGGCGTCCGCGGAGTTGGAACGGGTCCCGTTGTAGATCAAGGTGGCCTTGCCGGATACATACTTCTCGAACTCCGCCGCGGACTCCATCACGTTCACCGAGGCGGGCATGCCCGCATCCGTCCAGTATCCCGCGATCGCCTGCGTGATGCTGATGTTATATGGCTGGCGGCCGGTTCCGACATCGATCTTGATCGGTGGGAATGCCTTCCCCCCGGGTCCATAGCCGGCCTCCGCCAGCAGCTGCTTGGCCTTGTCCGGATCGTAGGGCCGAGGCGGAAGGTCCTTGTTGTATCCGAAGTCCAGGTGGCTGATCGAAATGTTGATTCTGCTGCCGTTTCCACCAGTGATGTTCTTGATGATCGTGTCCATGTCGATCGCATAGGCCATGGCCTGTCGAACCCGCACATCGGTGAACGGTTCCTTGTGCGTGTTGATCGCGATGTAGTTGGTGTAGGTCGACTCTCCCTTGATGATCTGCAGGTTCGAGTCCGCCTCAATCCGCGGCACGTCGGTGTTGAGTATTTGCTCCACCAGGTCCGCCTCGCCGTTCATCAGCATGGCCACACGGGTGGACGCCTCCGGCGCACTGAGGAACGTCACCTTGTCCACGCCGGGCGGGCCTGCCCAATAGTCCTTGTTGGCTTCGAGCACGATCCTGGAGTCCTTGACCCACTCCACGAACTTGAACGGACCGGTCCCCACCGGGTGCTGGGCGAACGCCTCGTTGCCGATCTTCTCAATGAGATCCTTCGGCACAATCTGAACCAGGGTGAGACCAGCGGGCAATGCGGCATCGGGTTCGTCGGTGATGATCTGCACGGTCGTGGGATTCACGACCTTGACCTCGCTCACCTCACTGATCTGCACCGCCTTCGGCGATTTGTTCGCCGGGTCCTTGATGCGATCAAAGCTGTACTTCACGTCGTCTGCGGTAAATTCCTCACCGTTTTGGAATGTGACGTTGCTACGCAGGGTGAACTCCCAGGTGGTGGGGTTCACGTTCTTCCATTCGGTGGCGAGGTCCGGCTGGATCTGACCCTTGGAGTCCAGCTGGGTCAGTGCGTCGTAGATGTTGGTGAACTCGGGATTGCTATAGGTATTCAGCATCGGATCGAGGCTCGGGCCCTTGGGCATCAGAGCCATGGCTACCCGAAGCTCGGTCGGCGCAGAGCTCCCGCCGCTGGTCTCACCGCCCCCACCCCCGGCGGGGCTCGTCGCGCCCGCGCCCCCACTGCCGGCACTGCCGGTACCGGTACCGTCACCACCAGATGAGCCGCACGCCGCGGCCGTGAGCGCCAGCGCCAGAAGCGCGCCGACCACAAGCCCTCGTCTATGCATGATCCACCTCCAGGATTCGTCGATGAATGGCAGAACGTAGGAAAACTGTGTCTGTCTGCCGGGCTATTGGCCGGCACCGCGGACAAAATATGGATCGACACCCAGGGCGTCGCCAATGGTATTGCAGAACTGGCGCAGCGCGACGAGCAGTACGATCTCCAGGACCTGCTTGTCGGTATAACCGGCGGATCTGAGAGCGGCTGCGTCGTCCGCGCTCATCGGCTCGTGCCGCAGGGTTGCCTTCTCGCAGAATTGCAGCAGCGCTACCTCGTCGGCAGGTAGGTCGGCCGTCCGCCAGTCGCGGATAACGTCCCCTCCCACATCGGCCGCAATCGCCTTCAGCCGCTCTCCATGACCGTTGAAGCAGTATCGGTTGCGGTTGATTCCGGATACGACAACGGCGACCAGTTCCTCCTTCCGCCGGCCCAGTGTCGTTCCACCCGCGCTGAGCAGCGGAACGAGATTCCAAATAGCAGTGGCAACTTCTGGTTTGAGGCTCAGGGCTTCGTAGAAGTTGGAGTGAAACCCGCCCTTGGCCAGGTGCTGGTCGTACACCGCCTTCAGCTCGCCCGTGGCCTCGCTCGGAGGAACCGTCCGGATCCAGGTCATGGCTGAATCTCCAGTGCGTCCGGCACGGCTATCGCCCGGAGTTCTTGCGCTCGATGCCGCCCCGGAAGACCATCGCTACACGGCTGTACGATTCAACGTCGACCATGGGATTGCCGTCCAATACGACGAGGTCCGCGCACTTTCCGGGTTCCACCGTTCCGATGTCATCACCCAGCCCCAGGGCCTCGGCGGAAACCCTGGTCGCCGACTCGAGGGCCTGGCCCGGAGTGAAACCCGCCTGATACAGCAGACGGAATTCGCGTTCGATGACGCCGGGTCCGCCCACCGGGTGGTAGGGACCTCCCGAGTCCGTGCCGAACGCGATCTTGACGCCGGCCGCGAGCGCCCGCGCGATGCTCTCTCGCTGAAACTGCATGACCTCAGCGGCCTTGCGCTGCGCGTATGCCTCGGCGCCCTTCTCGGCCCCCTTGGTGACGAGGGCCTCGTAGACCGACAGGGTTGGCACCGCGTAGGTTCCGCGGTCAACCATCATCGCGGCCGCCTCGTCATCGATCTTGACGGCGTGTTCGATGGTCGTGACACCCGCCCTGATGGCGTTCTTGATTCCCGCCGTCCCGTGCGAGTGGCTGGCCACCCGCATACCGGCCTTGCTCGCTTCATGAACCGCCATGCGCATCTCGTCCTCGTCGAGCTGGACGGAATTGATGCTCTCGTTCGCGCCCCGCGCGCCGCCAGTGGCGGCGACTTTCAGCAGGTCTGCTCCAGCCTTGATCTGCTCGCGCGCCGCTGCGCGGACGTCGTCGACGCCATTGGCCTCACGACCGGTCCGGTGCCCATGACCTCCGGTCATGCAGATGATCTTCCCAGCGGCCAGGATTCGCGGGCCGAGGATCACGTCTCGCGCGGCGAGATCGCGGAGCGTGAAAATGCTTGAATTCGCGCAACCGACGTCTCGAACAGTGGTCAGGCCGGCCCGAATCGCGCGCCGTGCCTGGATGACACCGTTGATCGTCTGGTCGATGTGGTCCAGGTAAACACCAGTGGGCCTGCCCCACTTCTCCGGGTCGGGCAACACGTGGCTCAGATGTACATGCATGTCGATCAGGCCGGGAATCACTGCCTGACCGCCAAGGTCGATCGTCTCGTCATCCTGCTGGCTGGCAGCAACCGGGCCGCTGCCCACGTCGGCGATCCTTCCGCCGTCGACGCGGATCCAGGCATCCGCAACCGGTGCTGCGCCGGTGCCATCGATGAGTAGGGCGTTGGTCAGGAGGGTTGTCATACGGCTCCTTCGGTTGTTGGGGGGTCGTATCGATATGGAGCTCGCACGACTGCACGTACCATGCGCCCGACTATCGGGTCACGCACGGCGGAGCCATACCTGTTCGAACACCGTGTTGCCCCTGGCAACATTCATCCGGCAATCTGTAAAAGGTTGCACCTCCGGCGGCTCGACCAAGCGGACGTCTGAACCGGTATCCTCGATGCTCGGTAACGTTAGCGGCGGGCTTGTGCGGGCGCCAATACGGGTTCCGACACGCTTCATGCGCGTGCCGCATCGCGCGACCACCAGGGTCGGTCACCATCGGGCCGGGTGCGGCATCCGTGCCGGCGGTAACCGGCGCCGAGTCCGGACCCTAGCCGACGATCGGTGGCGAAACCGCGTGCCCGTCGTGCGCCCGCAGGGCGCCCATAGCCCGGAGCGACCGGGATTCCCGTCGTCAGGATCGGACCTCCGCAACGAGTGCCCGGATGTTCGCTCCGGGCGTGTAAATCGGCAGCGAGCAGTACGTGCCGAAGATGACGGAAAGTCCCGCCAAGGCCGCGACAGCCTGCCGCACCTCGGACACGACGTCGGTTCTGCTTCCCAGAGAGATGGCGCCCCACTGATCGAGACCGCCGACCACCGTGCGCTTCACGTACTCGGCGCCCTCCCGGAACGCGCTGATCTGCGGGCCCGGCTCCCAACTGACGGCATTGCACGGATAGTCAACTCCCAGGCCGAGGATGGGGTCTGGCATATGCAGGTGAAGCACACGGAGTTGCGCCGACCCGGCGCTGTCCAGCACACGCCGATCAAACTCCTCGTTCATGTCCCGATATTCGGTTTCCGAGAAGATTCGATACGATGCGGGCCACGCGGAAAGGTAAATTCCGGCCGCTCCCGCTGAAATGAGCCGATCAACATAACATTCGAGCGAGCTGGTGATGGCATCGAGTGCGCTGCGGAATGCGGCGGGATGGTTTCTGGCGAGAACCACCAGCTGCTCATGTCCGCAGAGGTGCCGGAGCACGCTCAGTGGCGTGAAGAGGGTGGGAAGGATGACCGCGTCGCTTCCATACTCCCGCGACGCCAGGGATACGCAGTCGATCTCCCTGGTCATCTCGATGGACTCACTCGGGGAGATCGTGGTAATCGCAGCCAGATCCCTCTCGCTCGTGATAGCAGCCCGAATCGCTTGGCGAGTTCCCACGAGGTCACCTTGGTAGGTGGCTTGCGTCCCCCAGGACTCGCTCAGGTATGTTCCAGATGGGCACAGTTTGATGATATCAAGGTCGAATTCATCCTGAAATGCTCGGGTTCTCCGCCAATAGGAGTCGAGTTCCTGGTCATCGCCCGGCCAATGCCTCCACAGCATGATGGGAGGGCGGGCGGCCGACCGCTCGGCGACGCATGCGGAAACGCGATCTCTGGCGGAACTGGTCATGTGGGCCCTCCCGGGCGGTGCATGGCGGTGCCGTGAGCATGCACGACGCAGGGGTTGAGGCACTCGCGTCGCGCATGCGTCACGAGCGTACCGGGTGGGCTCTGGCACCCTCGGATGCGCCCACTCCGCAGGCCGTGGCAGGACTGCCACGGGATACCATCCCAGCTACTGACTACGTGGGCCACACCGGGCCCGTCGGTTTCCGCGTGACCGCTCATACGACAGGAACTGCCATGACCAGAATCGCATTCATCGGTCTCGGCGTCATGGGCGCGCCCATGGCCGCGAACCTGCTAGCCGCAGGACACGAAGTCACCGGATACAACCGGAGCCGAGCGGCAGTGGACACCCTGGTCGAACAGGGCGGCCGGGCTGCCGAGAGTGCCGCGGCTGCCGCGCGGGACGCGGAGATCATCGTGACGATGTTGCCGGACGGTCCGGACGTCGAGCAGGTCGCACTGGGCGCGGACGGAATCTACCGTCATGCCATGCCGGGAGCGCTGCACATCGACTGCTCGACTATTCGCCCAGACGCCGCGCGACGCATCGCCAGGGCCGCGCTCGACGCGGAGATTCGGATGATCGACGCCCCAGTCAGCGGTGGCGAGGCCGGCGCTATCGAAGGCAGCCTGTCGATCATGGTCGGCGGAAAGTCGAGCGACTTCGAGCGCGCAAGGCCGATCTTGGAGGTGTTGGGGCGCACGATCGTTCACGTGGGTGGGCCCGGTGCCGGCCAGACGGTCAAGGCGGCGAACCAGCTGATCGTGGCCGGAAACATCGAGTTGCTCGCCGAGGCATTGGTCTTCCTGGAAGCGTCCGGAGTCGACACCGAGACCGCGTTGGCCGCACTATCAGGTGGCCTTGCCGGTAGCACGGTGATGGCCCGCAAGGGGCCTAGCATGCGGAAGCGCGAGTTCGCCCCGGGCTTTCGACTTCGGTTGCATCACAAGGATATGGGCATCTTCATGGCGGCCGCTCGAGACCTGGGCGTCGACATGCCGCTCGGCTCGCGGGTGGCCGATCTGATTGCCGATTCGCTGGCGCAGGGCCGCGGTGACCTGGACCACGGTGCGCTGCTCCTGCAGGTGGAACGGCCCGCTATCCCGTGACCTGCAGGGTTCGTCGCGCCAGCAGGTACGCCGGCAGCGCCCCCACCAGGATCAGCGCCACCCCGTACGGGGCCGCCGCGGTGAAGTCGAGCACCTCGCCGTTGGTGGTCGACCACAGCGCCGTGGACAGCGTCTTCATCCCGGTGGGCACCAGCAGCAGCGTGGTGGTCAGCTCCTTGGCCGAATCCAGCAGCACGAACAGCGCTCCGGCCGCCACACCCGGTAGCGCCAGCGGCATCGTCACCCTCACCATGGTGCGCACCCTGCCGTACCCCAGGGAGTGCGCGGCCTCATCGAGATTGCGCCCAGCCGCCCGCAGGCCGACATGTTGCGACCCCACCGCCAACGGCAGGAACAGGATCACGTACGCCGCAACCAACATCACCGGCGTCTGGTACAGCGGTCGGAACCACCGCACCCCCATATAGACCAGGGCCAGCGCCAGGATGACCCCCGGCAGCGAGTGCGCCAGCCACACCGAGCGTTCCGCCAGCGTCGCGAACCGTCCGGGATAGCGCGCGTAGAGCCAGCTGATCGGCAGCCCCACCACGGTCGCCACCAGCCCGGCCGCCACCGCTAGCTGCAGCGTATTTCCGGCGGCCGAACCCAGCCCGCCCCAATCGATCCCGCCAACCCCCGGTCCGTCCAGCACGGCATCCACTCCGGCACCGCCGGACAGTCCGTCGACCAGGCCGACGACCGCCACGTACAGGGGCACGCCCAGGGCCAGCAGCGCAATCAGCCCGCACAGCCCCGTCCACGCCACCCGCGCCCGCCCCAGCGACCACCGGTCGGATACCCGCGGCACCCCGCGGCCGACCCGCGCCGGGGTCCGACGCCCGCGCACCAGGCGTTCCAGCAGCAGCACCAGGGCAGCGCCGCCGACCAGCACAACGGCCAGCGCCCGACCCGACTCGGGCGCGCCCAGCACCCGGACCCGCTGCATAATCGCCGTCGTGAAGGTTTGGTAGTTGAGCAGTTGCAGCGCACCGAATTCCGCCAGCACGTGCAGCAGCACGATCAGCATCCCGGCCGAGATCGCCACCCGCAGTTGGGGCATCGTCACCGTCCACCACACCCGCCAGCGCGAGCGGCCCAGCCCACGGGCCACCTCCTCCTGGGCGCCGTCGACGGTGCGCAGGGCCGCCACGGCCGGCAAGAACACGTAGGGGAACAGGCCCAGCGACAGCACCAGCGTCGATCCGCCGAGGCCGAAGATGGCGGTCGACTGCGGCGCGTACCGGAAGCTGGCCGCCACCCAGGTGTAGGCGGACACGAATCCCGGCACTGCGAGCGGCATGGTGAACAGCACGATCCACAGCCGGGGCGCCGGCAGGGTGGTGCGCACCACCAGGACCGCCAGCCCCACCCCGAGCACCAGGCTGCACGCCCCCACCGTCACCAGCAGGACACCGGTGTTGATCAGCAGTTCGGGCGTGGATGGCGCCGCCAAGGCCGTTGCCAGCCCGGAGAAGCTGAACCCCTCGCGCAGGACCAGGTAGGCCGCCGGCGCCAGCGATGCCACCGCGACCACAGCCGCCGCCAGCACCACCAGGCGGGGTGCACCACCGGCGCGCATCCCGGGGCGCCAACGGCTCCGTGGTCCCGGCTCACCCGCTGCCGGGACCAACGGAGCCTCGGTGGCGTTGGACATCAGATCGCTCACGGTCCCTTCCCCGGCGAACGGATCACGCCGGCCGGCGCGCCGTCAGGCAATGCCCGCCTGGATGATCAGGTCCTTGGCCTGCTCGGTGTCGGCGTAAACGCTCTGGTCCACGTCGGGCGCGTGCAGCTCGGACAGCGGCTGCAGCCCAACCTTGCTGTTCACATCGGGTGAGACCGGGTACTGCGCAGCGGGATCCGCTGCGATCACCTGTTGGCCACCGTCGGCAGATCCGAGCCAGGCCAGGAATTGCTGGGCCTCGTCCTGGTGCTTGCTGGCCTTGACCACGGCGGCGCCGGATGCGAGTAGCAGCCCGCCCGCGTCGGGGTGGTCGAAGTAGTACACCTTGCTGGTCAGCTTGTCGGGTCCGCCCTGGGAGTTGGCAAGGATCCACCAGTAGTAGTGGTTGGACAGGCCGAACTCGTGTTGACCGGCCTCCACGCTGTCGCGCACCTTGCCGTTCTTCTGCTCATTGACACCGTTGGCCTTGATGCCCTTGAGCCACTGGAGGGTCTTGTCCGCTCCGATCGAGGAGATCAGGTAGCTGACCGTGGAGACGAACGCGCCGGACGGCGCGTAGGCGAACCGCCCCTTCCATTGCGGCTGGCTCAGATCCAGGATGCTATGCGGCAATTCATCGACGCTGATCAGGTCCGGATCGTAGTAGATGACCCGAGACCGCGCGGCGTAGGGCATCCAGTTGTGCGTGCTGGGCACCAGCCGCTGGTCGACCTCGGCCAGGGTGGTGGCATCGACCGGGCTGAGCAGCCCCTTGGCATCCAGCATGCCGATAGGCCCTGGCTCCTCGGACAGGAAGAGGTCGGCGGGCGATCCGGCGCCTTCCTCGATGATCTGGTTCGCCAGTTCGGCGTCGTCACCGGCCCGAATGGTGACCTTGATACCGGTGGCGGCGGTGAATTTGGTCGTCAGCGCCTGGATCAGCTCCTCGTGCTGACCGGTGTACAGGGTCAACGTGGCGTCGGACCCCGCGTCGGCACCCGCCGAGGAGCCGCCCGCGGTGCTGGTCTGCTGGTCGGCGGTGCTGGAATTCGCCGAACTCGACGGGGCCCCGGTCGAACCGGACGACGCTGCAGCCGAACCCGACGAGGCTCCGGCCGAACCCGACGAGCCCGACGAGCAGGCCGTCGCACCGAGCACCATCGCCAGGGCCGCGCCGGCGGCCACCAGTTTCGTCACCGGTCGGCGACCACGAACTCCAAACACTGCCGATCCCCTTCCTTCGGGTGTGTTGCTTGGCCGAGTCCGGCCACACATCGTGGATAGCATAGGTGAGCCTATCCTTACTGCTCACTCCCGCCGCGCCCGGGTCGGGTCAGACCGCCGGCACCACCAGCACGGGGTCCACGACCTGCACACCCACCGCCGCTCCCGGTAACGGCAGCCCGTCCCCATCGCTGGTCCGGATCCACACGGTGGGCCCGTCGCCGCTCGGTCCCAGGCGGAGCGTGGTCATCGCGTCATGGCCGTAGTACTGGGTGGACACGACCACGGCCGGCGTGCCGACCGTGTCCATTCGCATGCTCTCCGGACGGACGATCACCCGGCATTCACGGCCCATCGGTGACGAATCCGTGGTGTGGCACCCGGTACCGGCGAGGGTGGCGCTCAGCCTGCCCAGCACGCAGTCCACCCGCGCCTCGACGCCGTCGCGCGCGAGCACCGTGCCGTCCAGCACGACCGCGTCGCCGACGAACCTGGCCGTGTCCACATCCACCGGATGCCGGTAGACCTCGCGCGGCGCGCCGGTCTGCACCACCCGACCCTCCCGCATCACGACCACCTGGTCGGCCAGCGACAGTGCCTCCTCCTGGTCGTGCGTCACCAGTACCGTGGTGATTTCCAGGCCGCGCAGCAGGTTTCGCACCTCCACGCCCAGTTCCGTGCGCAACGCCGCGTCGATCGCCGAGAACGGCTCGTCCAGCAGGATGACACGGGGGCTGGGGGCCAGTGCCCGGGCCAGTGCAACCCGCTGCTGTTGTCCGCCGGAGAGCTGGTCGACCCGGCGGCGCTGATAACCTTCGAGCCCGACCAGGGCCAGCAGTTCCTCCACCCGCGCCGCGCGGGCCCGGCGGCGCGTCGGGGCCGGCCGGTCAATGACCGCGCGGGTGAGCCCAAACGCGACATTGCCGGCGACGTCCAGGTGCGGGAACAGCGCGCCGTCCTGCGGGACCATGCCGATGCCACGGTGCTCCGGCCGGACGAACGTCCCGGGCCCGGACAGCTCGCGCCCGTCCAGCAGCACCCGCCCGCCATCGGAATGCTCGAAGCCGGCGACGACCCGCAGCAGGGTGGACTTACCGCTGCCGGAGGCCCCCAAAATGGAGGTCAGCTTGCCGGCCGGGACCGTCAGCGTGACCTCCCGCAGGGCGTGCACCGGGGTGCGCCGGACCGGAAAGGTCTTACCGACGCCCTCCATCCGCAACATAAGGAAAGCCTAACCTCTCATCTGACCAGCGAGAACCCCGCTGGTTGTGACGATGATGACGGTGACGGCCCGGCGGCCGAGCGACGCAACGGACCCCAGCCCGCCGGCGAGCCGGATTACCCTGGGCGCAGCACCGCCGCGGTGGGGGCGGAACGGCGGTGACGACGTTCGGGGGTATGCGATGCGACGTCTCGCGCGACGAGGCCTGTGCTGCGCGGTGCTGATGACCACCGTGTTGTTGTCGTCGGCCTGCACGGCGACCGGCAACGGTCCGGCGACCAGCGCGACGGGTGGGTCAACGATCAGCACGGCGCACAGCGGCTCGGCGGGCGCGCCTGCCGGATCGGGCGCCGTCAGCACACTCGTCACCGCATCGAGCAGCGACGATCCGGGCGACCAGCCGGAACCCAGCCCCGCGCGGAGCACCAGCGACGCTGGCGACTCCACCGATGCCAGCCCCTCGGCGTCCGCGCCCGGATTCGGCCCGCACGTGGCCCTGGTCCTGATCGCGCAGACCCCCGACGGCACCGATCCCTCGGCCGGCGACCTCGCGCGGTCGGCGGAACTGCTCCGCGACCGGGTCGCCTCGATCACCGGTGCCACCGTCACCGAGGTGCCACCGCGCCGGATCCGCCTGCAGGCACCCGGCACCGACGTCACCGCCTTCGACGACCTGATCCGCCGGGGCGTCCTCACCCTCCGGCCGGTGGTGTCCACCTGGCGGCCGCTGCTCGCCGCCTCAGCCGCCGCCTCGTCGACCGTGGCGCCAGTATCCACGGCCACCGGCGGGTCCTCGCCGTCCACCACTTCGCCGGCCGCGCAAGGCTTCCCGTCGGGCAGCGACCCGCAGGTGCCCACCCAACCGTCCGCCGACAGCCCAGCGGGATGGAAGAAGTGGACGGCGAACGCGAGCCGGTACACCACCGGCGCCACCCCGCCATCGTGCACGGCGATCAACCGGTATCAGGATCTGGCCGATCCCGACAAGCCGTTGCTGGCCTGCGACATCGACGGCAACGACGGCTACCTGCTGGGCCCGACCGTCATCCCCGGATCCGCCATCAGCAGGGCCACCGCCGCCCGGGGTACGGGCGGTGTACCCGGCTGGGTCGTCGACGTCACGTTTAGCATCAACGCGCAGCATGCCTGGGCGACCTACACGGGCGAGCACATCGGCCAGCAGATCGCGCTGACACTGGACGGGCAGGTGCTCTCCGCCCCGCAGATCGTGCAGCAGATCAATGGCGGGGCCGAGCAGATCAATGGCACCTTCACTCGGACCGAGGCGACCGATCTGGCGCAGTGGCTCGGCGCGGGGGCGCTGCCGCTGGCGTTCCGCGTCAACTCCCGTCAGGTCGTTGGCTGATGGCGCACGGCCGCCGGCCCGCTACCGCTTCGTGCGCGGCGACGCCGCCCGGCTCCGACCGCGAGGAGATCCGGTGCCCTCGGACCCCCGCGCCCGCGCATGGTCGTCCCGCGACGCCGCGGTGAGGTTGGCCCGCGCGTCACCCCCCGCGGATGGCGCTTCGCCCAGGATCCGCGCTACCAGTTCCGCGGTGCTGATGCCATACACGCCCGCTACGCCGATCAGCGTGCTGAGCCTGGGGTTCACCGGACGCTGCTTCGCCCGATCCGATAGTCCCGCCTCCAGCAACTGGTACTGGTTACGGCTGATGCCGGCGGCCTGCGCGACCTGCTCCTGACTCATGCCCCGGTCCAAGCGCAGCGCCTGAAGGCGCTGGCCGAGCGCCCGTGCCAGGTGTCGCTCAGCGGCAGAAGTCTCGGGCACCTGTTCACAGTCCGGGCCCCCTCAGCTACTGTCAGCCATGTTTACCTGGCCTTGTGTATCTGGCCAACTATCTGGTCGAGCCGTTGAGCGCTACCGCAAACCGGGTACGCCGCGTCGCCGCTGCTCAACTCCGTGCACGAGACGTTCCCGCGGGAACGCTTCTCCCCCCGCGCTCGGGCGTGTCGGCGGCGGAACAGACCGGCCGCGGGTCGCGTTTCCCGCTGGCCGTGACACACCGCTGCCGGGATCCCGCGTCGCCGACGGCTAGCTAGGTGTTGGCCGGCACCCGCGCCACCCCGAGCACGTGCGCCACGCGGGGTGTCATCGGCCCGGCCGAGAAGCCGAACCGGCGCACCTCGGCGACGGCGAAACCAGCCCGGCGGATCGCCGCCACCGTGTCCCGATTGGGGTGGCATCCACCGGCCGACCGGCGCCACAGCGGCGTCACCACGTCCTGCAGCATGCCGATCACCCGGGAAGTCGACCGGACGTGCTCGTAGAAGCGCAGTTCGCCACCGGGCCGCAGTACCCGCCGCGCCTCGGCGAGCGCGGGGACGACGTCCGGCACGCTGCACAGCACCAGCGAGAACACCACCGCATCGCACGCCGCATCGCCCACCGGCAGGGCATCGGCTCGACCGGCGACCACCGTCACCGCCACCGGCGCCTGCCTTGCCGCCCGCACCGCACGCTCTCGCAGGAAGTCATCCGGCTCCACGGCGAGGACCGAACGCAACCCCGGGCCATAGTGCGCAAACATCGACCCGGGCCCGCAGCCGACCTCGACGACCGTGCCCGACAGCCCGGCCACCAGCTCGGATCGGTGCGCGGCAGCGCCCCGCGCATCCATGATCGGGGCCAGCCGGGCGTACGCCCGAGCGAATCGCGTCGCACGCTGCTGCCCCGTCACCACACCATCAAACCGCTCGCGAGCCTGTAGTGGCGCTCCGCGCTCCGCCATCCACCTCGGCACCACCTCGGGCTCATCGGCGCGGCAGGTCCCCCGGTACCCCGACACACGACTCGCCCGCCACGTCCAGAAGATGTGCGCGCGCCCCGTTCGGCCTAGCCTGAGATCACCATGACGAACCTGGACGCGCGCCCTGACGAGCTGCTCTGCCGCGCTCGCGCACTGGACGACGTGGAGATCATCGCCCCGCGGGACGTGCCGCTCGGCGGAATCCGGGCGATGACGGTCCGTCGCACGCTGCCATCCCGCGATCGCCCGTTCATCGGCCCCTGGTGCTTCCTGGATCGCTACGGTCCAGATCAGGTCAAGCTGTCCGGTGGGATGAACGTTCCGCCGCACCCGCACTGTGGCCTGCAGACGGTCAGCTGGCTGTTCCGCGGCGAGATCGAGCACCGGGACAGCCTGGGCACCCACTCGCTGGTGCTGCCAGGCGAGCTCAACCTGATGACGGCCGGTCGCGGCATCGCGCACTCGGAGGTCTCGACTCCGGCGACCACGATTCTGCACGGCGTTCAACTGTGGGTGGCGCTGCCGCCGGACAAGCGGAACGTGTCGCCGGCCTTCCAGCACTACGCGGCCCGGGAGGTCGTCGACGCCGGCGTCGGCTGGCGGGTGTTCCTGGGCGAGCTGGGTGGTGAGACCTCCCCGGTGCCGACGTTCTCCCCGCTACTCGGGGCCGAACTGGCGCTGGCGTCCGAGGCGGTCGCGGAGGTCGCACTGAACCCGGAGTTCGAATACGGCCTGCTGGTGGACAGCGGGACGGTCGAACTGGACGGCCACGCCGTGGGCGAGCCGGCGCTCATCGCGCTGCCCACCGGTCGCAGCAGGCTCCGGCTGCGCGCGGTCGACACCCGAGCCAGGGTGGTGCTGCTCGGTGGCACCCCGATGGAGTTCGACCTGGTGATGTGGTGGAACTTCGTGGGCTCCTCGCACGAGGAGATCGTCGAGGCCAGGCGGGCATGGCAGGCGGAGATCGGTGCCGAGGACGGTCACCACAACGGCGGTGACGAATCCGGCGGTGACGAGGTCTCCGGCGGCGCCCGGCCGGCGCGGTTCGGTACGGTGCTGGGCTACGACGGCTCCCCCCTGTCCGCTCCGCCGATGCCGCACGGCCGGCTGCGTGCCCGCAGGCCGTCACCGCGCCGCCGCTGAACGCACCGCCCCCGCAGACCCCGTCACCGGCGCGGCCTGTCAGGCGCCCTCGTCGAGTGAGGTCTCCTCGCCGAGCGCCGCCAGCCCACGCCGCGCCCACGACTCCGCGAGCCCGAACGCCCCCGCCGTGTCCGGCCCGGCCAGCGCGGACCCGGCCAGGGTGAAGCATCGGCGTGCCTCGGCGGTCGCGGAGTCCGACCCCGATGCCCCGTCACCGCCGTGCCCGTCACCGGCGGCGTCGATCGCCCACTCCAGCCGGGACATCGCCGCATGCGCACGGTCCCGCGCGTCCGCATAGGCCCGCCGACCTGCTCGCCGCCGGGTCAGCAGCGGGGGCAGCACCGCGCCGGCCGCCAGCACCAGGCCGCCGCCGATCCACAGCCAGATCATCCGCGCGCCCCGGCCGCGGTCAGCCGGTTCCGGATGTCCCGCACCGTGTCGGACAACGCCCCGAGGTCCTCGCCCGGCCCGGCTTCCGCCAGCTGCTGCAGTGCCGCACGATAGTCGCCGGCCACCGCGCCGACCGCGGACGCCAGCCGGTGGTTGGACGGCTCGTCGGGTCGCACAGTCACCATGATCAGCGCGATATCCCCCAGTTCACCGTCGATCTCGTCCCGTCGATGCTCCCAGGCGTGCCGCCGGTCGGCACGGGAGAAGCCCCATCGGGCGGCCAGCCGCAGCGCCACGAACAGCCCCGCGGTGCCGGCCACCACGGCCGCCGCGATCCCGAGGGCAATCAGCGTGCGCTGCGGCTGGGGGTGGAATTCGCGCTCGGTGGCCAGCACCCGGCCGCCGGTGACCTCGGCTTCGTAGGCCAGCGCGAACTGGCGGGTCAGCTCCGGGACATCCCCGTCGGCGAGCGAGGTCGCGTACGACTGCTCCAGCCAGAACCGGAAGTCCCAACCTTCCCACTCAACGCCCGACGCATAGGCGATATCGTCGCCTTCGCAGCCGTTCTCGAACTCGCCGTCCACCACGACCTGCACGATGAGGCCGGGCAATTGGTCGGTGACGGCGACGCAGGTGCCGAGCGCGTCCGCGGCGAGCGGGTCGCCCTTGGCCAGCACGATCTCGGCGATCGGCCGGGTGCCGATGATGCCGGCGATGTGCTCGGCATCCACTCCGGAGACCCCCGGCCCGACATACACGGCGTCGGTGCTCAGCGTGTCCACCACCGGCCGAGCCTTCGACCACAGGAACGACACCGCCGGCCACACCACGGTGATCATCAGCACCAGGAGCACGATCAGCGATGCCGCCACCGCACCGTGCACGACGGCCCGCTCCGCCCGTCGGGAGGAGTCTGCGACGGGCTCGTGCGAGCGCGCTAGCCCGCCGGGTATTGCCCCGGCGCGCCCGGCACTGTCCGGCGCGGCACCGTCGACGGGGCCGTCACCGCCTTGCCCGGCCCGGTGCCATGTCGCGTCGCGATACCGCGGGTCGTCTGCGCGGGTCTTGCCGCCGCCTCGCCTGCTCATCGGGCACTGCCACCCGTCGTGGCGTCGGCATCGACGGCGCCCGAGCCGGGTGGGTCATCCTCGACGGGCCGCGCCAGGGGCACGCCGACGTGGTTGGCGACGCTGCGCAGATGCCGCTCGGCCTCCCCGATTGCGGAGCGCGCCACCGTGATCGAGCCGCCGGACTCCAGGGTGTCGCCCGCTACCAGGTAGCGCTCCACCGCGCGAGAGAATTCCTTGCCAGCCGCGTCGCCGTGCACCAGGGGCTCGAGGTCGGCCACCTGCCCGGCCAGTACGGCGAGCCGAACCCCGAGCGTTCTGCGTTCGCGGGTCGCCTGCTGGTGCGCCGCCAGTAGCTGGGCGCGCCGCCCTCGGCCACCCAGCACCCGGGCCGCCGTCACCACCGCGACAATCGCCAGCGCGACCCCGGCGAACACCCACGGCAGCGCACGGGAGACCGAGGACACCGGGTCGTCGGGTTCGGACGGTGTGGGCTGGTCGGCGACGACTCCGGTGCGCAGCAGGCCGATCCGCTCGGTCAGTGGGCCCACCAGCGCATCCGGCCGTACTTGCCAGCCCAGCACGGCGCGGGAGAAGTAGCCGTAGACCCACAGCAGCGAGGAGTGCACGAGATCCTGCTGGGGCCCGGCCGCTTGCATCCACCGGCCGCGCATCACCACCACCAGATCGTCTGGGAACCGCTGGTGCAGTGGGGTGATCAGGTCGGGCAGCACGGCACCGCGCGGGGCCGGCGGCAGGAAGGCAGCCCGTACGGTGACGCCGGCCGCACCCCAGCTGTCCCCCGGCTGCTCGGGCGTGGAAAGGCTGGGGTCGTGGTAGAGGCCATGCTCGGCGAGCGCGGCGGCAATGGTGTCGACCTGTTCGGGGTCGGCCGGGCGAGCCAGCGGCGTACCGGGGTCCGGCGGATCGGCCGTCTTGCGCAGGTGGGCGACGGCGGACAGTACCTGGTGGGTCACGTCCATCTGGGCCAGCACCGGTTGCAGCTCGGCCATGCTGTCCGGAACCAGGTCGTAGATGCCAAAGCCCACCTGCAGGCCCTCGACCTCGATGAGCTCGTAGCCCTTCTCATCGCGCGCCCAGTCCTTGAGGTCGACGGCCCGCGCCCCGGCGGCGTGCCGGGCGTCGGTCTCCAGCGGCTCGAACGGCAGCATGACGACCCGGATGGTGGTCCCGCGGATCGCGTGACGGACCGCGGCGGTGTCGACCACGGCGGGTGCCCCGGCGACCCGAGAGATGACGCCGGAGGTCACGGCGGCTTTGCCCTCGGCGAGGGTCCAGCTGGTGTCGCCGGGCGCCGCAGCGGTGACGGCAGCGGCGGACGCAGGGCTCGCCAGCAGGACGACCGACGCGCACAGGACGGCACCGACGGCACCGATCGCGCGGACCCACCCGCGCACGCCGTGCAGCGCCCCCCCGACCCGCATGCCCCGATGGTATCGGCCTGCGGCGCAGGCCGTGCGGCTGTCAGACCTCGGCGAGCGGCACGTCCTGATCGGCCAGCCGGGCCAGGTCGACCGCCCGGTCCGAGCGCACCAGCGCGGCGACATCGTCGGCGACGTCCCACACGTTGACGTTCATGCCGGCCAGCACCTTGCCGCCGGCCGTCCAGAACACGATGAACTCCCGATCGTCCCGGTTACCCCGGTAGGTGATGGCGTCGAACGGCTCGCCACCCAGATCACCGGTGAACTCCATGCCGAGGTCGTACTGGTCGGTGTAGAAGTACGGAATGTGGTCGTAGGAGACCGGCTGGCCGAGCATGGACTTGGCCGCCGCAGGCCCCTGATTGAGCGCGTTGGCCCAGTGCTCCACCCGGATCCGCCGACCCAGCACCGGATGCTCCGCGTTGGCGACATCACCGGCCGCGTAAATGTTCTCGTCCGAGGTGCGCAGCGCGGCGTCGGTCAGGATGCCGTTCTCGACGTCGAGCCCGGCCTCCTCGGCGAGCTGGGTCATGGGGCGGGCGCCGACGCCCACGATCACCGCGTCGGCATCCACCCGGTCGCCGGCGTCGGTGATCACCCCCGTCACCCCTGTCACTGCCGTGCCGTCGCCGGTGAACTCGGTGACCCCCGTCCCCAGCCGCAGGTCGACGTCGTGCTCGCGATGCAGGCCGGCGAACATTCCGCCCAGCTCGTCACCCAGGGCGGCACGCAGCGGAGCGGCCTGCGGCTCGATCACCGTCACCGCGTTGCCATATCCCCGGGCCGCGGCAGCCACCTCCAGGCCTATCCAGCCGGCGCCCACCACTACGATCCGCCGATCTCCGGCCGCCAGCGCCGCCTTGAGCTCGTCCGAGTTCCGCTTGGTGCGCAGGTAGTGCACCCCACCCAGTTCGGCACCCGGGATCCGCAGCTTGCGCGGCGCAGAACCGGTGGCCAGCAGCAGCTTGTGATAGCCCACGGAGCCGCCGTCGGACAATGCCACCGTGCGCGCCGCGCGATCGATACCGGTGGCGCGCGCACCGCGCCGCAGGTCGACGCGCTGATCGGCGTACCACTGCTCGTCGTGCACGAAGATCGTGTCGTCGGCGTCGGATCCGGACAGCACTCCCTTGGACAGCGGCGGCCGCTCGTAGGGCAGCACCTCCTCCGCGGCCAGCAGGGTGATGGCGCCGTCGAAGCCCTCGTCCCGCAGCGCCTCCGCGGCCTTGGCCCCGGCAAGCCCGCCACCCACGATCACGTACGTCTGCTCTGCCATGCCTTGCTCCTTATCAGCGTCGTTCGGTGCCGCACCGGTGTCGCCTCGGCGTCCTCGGTGCCGGTCAGTGTCGCTCAGTGCCGTGTCAGTGCCGTGTCAGTGCCAGGAACTCCTGCCGACACCGATCATCGTCGCGCACCGCCCCGCGCAGCGCCGAGGTGACGGTCCGGGTGCCGGCCGCGCGCACCCCGCGCAGCGACTGGCACAGATGCTCGGCCTCGATGACCACGCCCACGCCGCGCGGATCCAGGCTGTCCACCAGATAGTCCGCGATCTGCGCCGTGAGCCGTTCCTGCACCTGCAGGTCGCGCGCGAACATCTCGGCGACCCGGGCCAGTTTGGAGATGCCCAGGATCCGTGCACCCGGCAGGTATCCGACGTGCGCGACGCCGTGGAACGGCAGCAGGTGGTGTTCGCACAGCGAGTGCAGGGGGATGCCAACCGACACCACCAGCTCGTCGTAGCCCTCGTCGTTGGGGAAGGTGGTCAGGTCAAACTCGACGGGAGTGGTCAGCTCCAGCAGGGCGTCGGCGACTCGACGTGGCGTGTCGGCGAGGTGCTCGCTGGCGGGGTCGCGGCCCAGCGCGGTCAGCAGGTCGGCGACGGCGCGCTGCGCGGCGCGGCGATCCGGCGCCCGGCCGGGTCGCGGGCGGGTGACGCGCCGGCGAAAGGCGGTGACGGCGTCGGCCGCGCCGTCCGTCAGGTCGATCGGGAGGTCGTCTACCAGGCTCACCCGTTCACCGTAGATCGACCAGCACTCTTTCGTCAACGTGAGTTGTTGATAGAATGGTCGGCGTGGAACAGCGACCGCTCGCGCAGCGCCTGGCTGCGGTGACCGCGCTGGACGACCCGACCCGTCGGGCACTGCTCGACTTCATCGCACGTAGCCCCGAGCCGGTCGGGCGCGAGGCGGCGGCCGAGGCCTTCGGGCTGCCCCGGTCGACGGCCGCGTTCCACCTGGACCGGCTGGCCGCGCAGGGGCTGCTGGACGTCGTCTATCGGCGGCTGTCCGGACGGACCGGACCGGGATCGGGGCGGCCGGCCAAGCTGTACCGACGCGCCGCGGGCGAGGTATCGGTCAGTGTGCCCGAACGGCACTACGAGCTGGCCGCGCAGTTGCTGGCGGCCGCGGTGGAGCGGGCGGCCACCGATGCGATCCCCGTCACCGACGCTCTCGCCGACGCCGCGGAGCGGACCGGCCGCACCCTGGCATCCGGCGCGGTCGGGCTCACCGAGGTCCTCGAGCAGCAGGGCTTCGAGCCGCGGTCCGAGCCGGACGGCACCGTCGTGCTGGGCAACTGCCCGTTCCACCAGTTGGTCGCCGACCACCCGGAGACCGTGTGCACCATGAACCTGCACCTGCTGCGGGGCGTCGCGTGCGCGTGCGGGGCCGACCCGGAGGCGCTCCGGCTGGACCCGGCGCCGGGCCGCTGCTGCGTCACCATCCGACCCTGACGGCGCCCCGATCCCCGTCACCGCTACCGCGTTGCCCCGCCCGCGCCCGTCACCTGCCGCCGCGTCGCCCCGGCCCGCGCCTGCCGCCGCGTTACCGCACCCGTCACCCACCGCTCTGCCCCGCCCGCACCCGCCACCGCCTTGCCCCGCCCGCACCCGTCCTCGCAACGGTTCCGTCGTCCGAGCAATGCCCCCAACCGTTGCCACGACGATGGAACCGTTGCTAGGACGCAACCGCGGGGCGGATCTACGCTGGGCCCGTGACTACCGCTCCCGACACGCGCACCGAGCCCGCCGCGGTCCGTACGGCCTCGGCACCACCCAGCCCCCTGTTGGCCCGGATCCGCGAGTCGATCATCGGCGACGACCAGGTGATGCCCGGGCCGTACGGACCGCGCCGGGTGACCTACGCCGACTACACCGCCTCCGGCCGGTCGCTGCGCTTCATCGAGGAGTTCATCGCCGAGGAGATCCTGCCCCGCTACGCGAACACCCACACCGAGTCCTCCGGCACCGGTCTGCAGACCACGCGGTTGCGGGAGGACGCTCGGAACCTGATCCGGGACGCGGTCGGTGGCACCCGTGAGGACGTCGTGCTGTTCTGTGGATCGGGCTCCACGGCTGCCATCGACAAGCTGATCGGGGTGCTGGGCATCCGCATCCCCGCCGAGCTCGATGCCCGATACGGGCTCTCGGACCGCATCCCGCCCGGCGAGCGCCCGGTGGTGTTCATCGGGCCGTTCGAGCACCACTCCAACGAGTTGCCCTGGCGGGAGTCGATCGCCGACGTGGTGCGCATCCCGGAGGATCGCAACGGCCACATCGACGTCGCCGTCCTGGCCGGGCGCCTGGACGAGTACGCCGACCGGCCGTTGAAGATCGGCTCGTTCTCGGCGGCGTCCAACGTCACCGGCATCGTCACCGATACCTGCGCGGTGTCCGACCTGCTGCACTCACACGGGGCGCTGTCGTTCTGGGACTTCGCCGCCGCGGGGCCCTACGTGGACATCGACATGCACCCGCACTGCACCACGCATCCGCGAGCCGGCAAGGATGCGATCTTCCTGTCCCCGCACAAGTTCGTCGGGGGGCCGGGCACCCCCGGGGTGCTGGTCGCGGCGCGCTCGCTGTTCACCAACGCGGTGCCGGTGGTGCCCGGCGGTGGCACGGTCACGTACGTCAACGCCGAGGAGCACCGGTACCTGGCCGAGCCGGAGCACCGCGAGGAGGGCGGCACTCCGGCGATCATCGAGTCGATCCGGGCGGGGCTGGTGTTCGGTCTCAAGCAGGCGGTCGGCGCCGAGGTGATCCGGGCGAACGAGGAGCGCCTGCTGCGCCGAGCGGTCGCAGCATGGTCCGCCGTCCCGGAGGTCGAGATCCTGGGTAACCTTGCGGCTGAACGGCTCTCGATCGTCTCATTCGTCGTGCACCGCCCGGGCGGCCGGTACCTGCACCACAATTTTGTGGTGGCGCTGCTGAACGACCTGTTCGGGATCCAGTCCCGGGGCGGGTGTTCCTGCGCAGGGCCGTACGGGCATGCGCTGCTGGGCATCGACCTGGTCGCTTCGCATGCCTACGAGCGGCAGGTCGCGCAGGGCTGCGAGGGCATCAAGCCGGGCTGGGTGCGGGTCAACTTCAACTATTTCGTCTCGGACGCGGTGGTCGACTACGTCGTCGAAGCGGTGACGATGATTGCCCGGGACGGCTGGAAGTTGCTGCCCGACTACCGATTCGATGCCGCCACCGGGTTGTGGCGGCATCGCTCCGGGCCGGTGGAGCCGCCGTTGCGGCTGCACCAGGTCGGGTATTCCGCGGACGGTGAGATGACCTATCCCCGGCACCGGGACCGGGCCGACGAGTCGGTGCTGGCGGACTACCTCACGCAGGCTCGCCGGATTCTGGACGCCCGGATCGACTGCGCGGCCGAGTGTGCCGATCCGGCGACCCGGGTGCCTGGCATCTCCGAGGACTTCGAGCAGTTGCGCTGGTTCGAACTGCCCGCCGCGTCTCTGGTCTGAGCAGCTATTCCGGGGTTGTGAGTCCCGCGCAACGCTATGGAGTTGCGCGGGACTCACAACCCCAGTGGTGTCAGGCGACCCACTGCTGGTTGGGGCGCACCACCCGCTGCGGGTCGTGCTCCCGCTGGACCGTCAACAGCCGGTCCAGGGTTCGCGGGTCGTAGAACCGGGCCGCCGCCGCCGGGGTGTCGCGGAAGTTCAGGTAGTCCCGCTCGAATCGCCACGGCGCCAACGCGTCCGTCACCGCCTCGACGGCGGCCATCACCGGGGCCTGGGCCTCCGGAACGGGCGTGATGCCGACGGCGAACAGCAGGAACCGCCCCGGAATATGGTCCACCGCACCGCCACCGGGTGCTGGCCGGCCCACCGCACCGCCCAGGTCGCGCAGGTCCACCGCGAGCAGCGGGGACTCAACACCCGGCCCGGCGACGGCCAGCAATGCGTCGATAGCCTGCGGGGGCAGGTCGGCCAGCACCATACCGTCCGAACGCGCCGGGCTGGGCTGCGGCGGATCCATATGGATGTGCGACAGGGCCGCCGCGGGCATCGGCGCGAACATGTCGACCTGCGGGCCCAGCGCACGCAGCGGCGCCAGCAGCTCCTCCGCCCGGTCTGCCGGCAGGTCGATGGCGCCGTCGATGCCGATAAAGGAGCGGCCGCGCGCGAACTCCGGGATGTCCGGCAGCGGCGGGACGCGCAACAACCGGATGCAGGTGGTGGCCGACTCGTCCAGATCGCGGGTCCACCGTTCGTATGCGAGCAGCACTTCGCGGGCGCGCTCGATCGGGAACAGCAATGCCCCGGCGTAGACCTGCGCGCACGGAAAGGCAGTGAACTCTATAGCGGTGACGACACCGACGTTGCCGGCGCCGCCCCGGACGGCCCAGGACAATTCGGGCTCGTGCTCGGCGTCCACCCGGTGGAATCGGCCGTCCCCGGTGACGATGTCCACCGCCGTGATCGACGAGCAACCCAGGCCGTACCTGCGGGCGAGCCAGCCGTAGCCTCCGCCGAGCAGGTAACCGACCACCCCCACGTCGCCGGAGGATCCGGCCAGTCCGACCAGGCCATGCGGAGCGAGCGCATCGGTGACGTCACGCCACAACGCCCCGGCTTCCGCTCGCACCGTGCGGGTCGACGGGTCGACGGTGATCTCGCACATCCGATCGGTGCGCAGCAGGATGGTGCCACTCAGGTCGGCCCGCACGCTCGCGTTGTGACCGGTGCCCTGCGGGTTGACGTTCAGGCCCTCCGCCCGGGCGTAGTCGATGGTCGCGGCCACATCGGTGGCGGACTCGGCGAACACGACGAGCACCGGCTGCCGGTCGATCGCGAGATTCCACGCCTGGCGGGCGGCGTCCCACTCCTCGTCGTCGGGGGCGACGACGCTGCCGGTCAGCGTTCGTGCCAGCCGGGCGGCTGCGACCGGGACGATGTCGGGCGGGACAAGGGCGGTGGCGGAGGTCGGCAGTGTGGTCGTCGATGCGCCGGTCATGTTCGCCGAGATCATGGCGGGGTCGGTCACGGGATATCTCCTGTACAGCGGGGTGATTCGCGGGCAGGGCGCCGCGAGATGACGCTGCCAGGAGTCAGCGTCGTCTGCGCTGATACCTGATCGCAAGCCATACCACGTTCGGTGCACGCCCCGGCACCGAGAGTCGCTGAATCGGTGGTCGCGGCGCTATTGCTGTGCGAGGGCCCCGGCAATATCGCCGTCGGCCACACCACGAGCGGCGTCCTCCTGGCGATCGGCCAGCTCGATGATCACGCGCACCAAACCGCTGGGGTATCGATGTGGCGCCCGATAGTCCGAGCTCACCGCGGACGGCGCATTGTGACCGCACTGCACCGACAGGCATCCCAGGCCGGCGGGCATCAGCTGGGGGATCCTCGCTCGAGCCAGCTCCCGACCGTCGGCCAGCAACGCGAGCTCCGGTCTGCCGTCCGGGGCCCCCACGCGCATCTGCAAGCGCCGGGTGCTCGGGAGGGCCACCTCGGACGCCCGGACGATCGTGTGCCGACCGGCCAGGTTGTAGTCAACCGTCAGGGTCCCACGACGCACGAAGAACGAGAACCCTGCTGCTCGCCGACCATAGGCCAGTATCACGCCGTCGCGGGCAGGCTCATCGTCCAACTCGGCGGTGATCACGAACGACCGGGCGGCGAAATTCGGTCCGACGACCCCGCTCATGATCCTCGCACCCGGCAACATCACGTATCGCCGCCGATCGCTCGCCGGATCCATGGATGTCACCCGGGCACCCATCCGGTCGTCGAGCGGGAGCACGCCGTACTTCTCCGCCTCCGACCACCACAGTCGCTCCAGGTCGCGAACCCGGTCCGGGTGCCGCTCGGCGAGGTCATGGCATTCCGAGGGGTCTCGGGCGAGGTCGTAGAGCTCCCACCGGTCCTGGTCGAAATCGTCGCCTGGCTCGTGGACCGCTACCGCCTTCAGTCCGTCCCGCACGATGCCTCGGTATCCGGCAGTCTCGAAGTACTGCTGGGTGCGCGCGGTCGGCGCGTTGGGCTCGTCGAAGGTGTATCGCAGGGACACTCCGTGGACGGGCATCTGGTCGACCCCTCGATGGCACCGGGGGAATTCGAGGCCCGCCAGTTCCGCGATGGTCGGAGCGAGATCGACGACGTGGTGGAATTGCCTGCGCAGGCCCGTCTTCCCACCGAGCCCGGCGGGCCAGTGAATGATGAGCGGAGCATGGACGCCGCCGGCGTAGGTGTACTTCTTGTAGAACTTCCCCGGCGTATTGCCCGCCTGCGCCCAACCCGACGGGTAGTGATTGTGCGTTCGCTCGCTGCCGATGTCGTCCAACGCCGCCACCGTGTCCTCGAACGAGTCCGGCAGGTTCAGGAAATAGCGGTACTCGTTCGCGCTGCCGTCCGCGCCCCCTTCACCCGACGCTCCGTTATCGCTCATCAGCACGATCATGGTGTCGCGCTCCAGGTCGTGAGTGCGCAGGAAGTCCAGCAGCACGGCGATCTGGTCATCGGTGTGGGTCATGAACGCCGCAAACGCTTCCTGGAACCTGGCGTACGCGCGCTGATGCAGTGCGTCCAGGTCGTCCCAGGCCGCCACTCCGGGATTGCGTGGGGGCAGCTCGGTGCCGGCCGGGAGCAGGCCGGAGTCGATCTGGCGTTGCAGCACGCGCTGTCGCTCGACATCCCACCCGTGGTCGAACGCACCGCGATAGCGCTGCCGGTACGACTCCGGCGACTGGTGCGGGGCATGGCAGGCGCCGAGCGGCAGGTAGAGGAAGAACGGGTCGTCCGGCCGCGCGGTCAGGTGATCGGACAGGAACTCCTGCGCGCGTGCCACCAGGTCCTCGGTGAGGTGGTAGCCCTGGGCGGCAGGGGGATCCACCCGGTGCTGGTCGTACCACAGCTCCGGAGTGAACTGGTCGTCCTCACCCCACAGGAAGCCGTAGTACCGGTCGAAACCACGCTGGGTGGGCCAGGACCGGAACGGCCCCGCGGGTGTCATGTGCTGCGGCGGCGTCAGGTGCCACTTACCGCAGGCGTACGTTCCGTATCCGCCGTCCCGGAGCACCTCGGCGATCGTTGCCGCTCGCGGTGTCACCTCACCCCGGTAGCCCGGGAAGCCGGTGTCGTAGTCGGCCAGGAATCCCACCCCGACCGAGTGATGGTTGCGCCCCGTGAGCAGGCAGGCCCTGGTCGGCGAGCACAGCGCGGCTACGTGGAAGTTGGTGTACTGCAGCCCGTCCCGAGCAAGCCGATCCATGGTGGGCGTCGAGACGGACGATCCGTAGCAGCCCAGCTGGGAGAACCCGACGTCGTCCAGGACGATCAGCAGGACGTTGGGGCCCGCCGAATGCTCGGTGGGTGCCCAGTGCGGGGAGGACTCGGCCACCGTGCGGCCGATCCGACTTGTGCTCTCACGGTGAGCGCCCTCCAACGGGCTGGGACCGCCTGTCACACCCTCTCATCTTCCTTCCATCGCAATCGTGCGGCAGCAACCCGCTGGCAGTACTCGATATACAGGTCCTGATACACCGAGCCTTCGGACACATCGGGCTCGATGACCGACGGGACATCCATCGACGCGCCGCGGTCCGAGCATTGCGGATCTGCGGCGAGCAAGGCACCGACCGCCGTGGAATCTGCCACGGCGACCGTCACGGGTTTATCGAGCACGGTGGCCAAAATCGTCAGGAACTCGCGAGTTCGCGACCCCCCGCCCGCCACCGTTATTGCCCCGGCCCACCCAGCAGCCTCCAGGCACTGCCTGGCAGCGAAGGCCAGTGACTCGCACACCGCTCGAACGACGTCCGCGGGGGTCGCCGTCAGGTCTAGACCAACGATTTCAGCGCGAGCTCTCGGCTCGCTAAAGGGTGCCCGCTCACCAGAAGGCGAAAAGTAGGGCAGTACGCGAACTCCCGACGCGCCAGTCGCAGAACGACTCAGCAGCGAGCCGAGATCCGAGTGTTCGACCTTCAATAGCTCCGCAACCCAGTCCAACGCGGCGGTGCCGACCATGGCGGGCATTGCCCGAAGGTAGCCCCGATCGTCCGCCGCACGGAGGGTCAGCCCCACGGTGCTGCCGTCCGTGCCGACCTGATCCACCTTCACGAGGCTTGCCAAGGTCGTCCCGATGATCAACAGCCCGTCGCCGCGCGCGGTGAGCCCCGCCCCCAGCGCCGCCGCCGGCAGGTCATACGGCCCGGTGGACACGGTGGTATTGGAAGACAATCCCATGTCGTGCGCGGCCGAAGGTAGCAGTGCGGCTGAGGCGACCGCATCGGGGCTGATCGGCGGCAGGAGGTGCTGGAGCCCGGATAGGCCGCAGGCGGCGATCGCGCGCTCGCTATATTGCCCTCGACGCGGATCCAGTAACGGCAGCATGGCGCAACTCCGCGTCGCCGTCCGAACTCCCGTCAGCATCTCGAATATGGCGTGTTGACACTGGGTTGCCGTTGCTGCGGTCTCGCAAGCCAGCCCGCCGGCTTCGGCCCGAGCCGCAAGTAGGGCTGCACCCGCGCCCGGGAACGGAGCGTTTGCGGTCTCGCCAAAGATCGTCTGCAGGGCTCCGCTTCGGTCCCAATCTCGACACCGATCGGCACCCCGCCCGTCCAACCAGGTAGATGCCCGGCCGAGCGGCGCGCCGCTACCGTCCAACAGCCATAATCCGTCGCCTTGCCCGGTCAAAACCAACGATGACACATCCGTCAGGGCCATGGCGCGAAGCGCCCTGGACGTGGACGCCACCAACCCGGCCACGTCGACGGTGACCGACCCATCGGCGCCACGCAAGAGCTCTGTAGGAAAGCTTTTCCGCGCCACTATGGTCCGTTCGCGGGTAGCGACGATCTTGGTGACGGACGTGCCAAAATCGACGCACACCTTCATGGAGTGTGTACCCCAACCCCGCTGAGCACTTCGTACTGTAACGGATCCCCATTCAGAAACCTGGCGCACTCGCTAGCCGCCATCGTCGCAGCGCGCTCAGCGGTCTGCCTCGTGGCTCCCGCCAGGTGGGGGCTGAGGACCACGCCGCGCGTTGACAGTAGAGGCCTGGCAGGATCCACCGGCTCCTCCGGGTAGACGTCGACGGCTAGGGCGGCCAAACCGCCGTCTCGTAGAGCCGTGGTTGCCGCGTCGTAGTTCAGCAAGCCACCGCGTGCCGTATTCACCAGAACGCTACCCGGCCGCATCGCATTCACCTGTTCCGCTCCGAGCAGTCCAGTGGTCTCCGCCGTCAGCCTCGCATGCACGCTGACCACGACCGCACGCCTCAGGAGCGTGTCGAGATCGACTTGGGTGGCAGTCGAACTGTTGATCCGCACGTAGGGGTCGTATACCAGGACCTCGGCCCCCATGGAGGTGACCATCTTAGCCACCCGCTGCCCGATCTCGCCGAATCCGATCAGCCCTACTACCGAGCCGGCCATTTCCAGGCCGCAGCGCTCATACGCATACAATTCCGAGGGCCACTCCCCGCGGGCCACCGCGTTGTGCACACTCGGCAGATTCCGCATCGCTGCCAGCATCAATAGGACCGTATACTCCGCGGCTGCCACCGCATTTCTGCCGGGCGTGGCACACACCCGGACGCCGCGCTTTGCCGCCGCGTGGACGTTCACATTGACCGGACCGCCCCGGGTGCAGATAATGAGCCCGAGCCTATCCGTGTGCTCCAAGACGCCGGATGTGAGTGGTGCCATCTGGGTGATCACGATGTCGCAGTCACTCACCGCATCGGCCAGTATCGCCTCATCCCCGCAGGCCTCCTGGACTTCCGCCACCGGGTGGAAGGGCGTATCGGGCCATGGGACGGTCAGCTCGCTGATTTCAGCGGTCTGGACCCCGGATCGGGCGAGCGCAGCCCGCAGAAGGCTGTTCTTGACGAAGTTGTCGCCGGCTAACAGAATCTTCATTCGAAATCTGCCCCTCGCCCGGTCGAGGTCGCTCGATCGGGTCGGCCGCCGGGAAGGTCGCCACGTGCGATATCGGCGAGCTCGGCGGAAATATAGTCGCGTCTTTGGAGTTCGTCCACCATTTCCAAATATCCATCCATGTACTGGCGCGACCGGGTGAGGTCGGGCTCTATCGTTTCGCCGCGTTCGATCATCGAGTCGGCGGCCTGTGGAGTCGATGACAGGCTCCCTGCCGCTAGTACGGCCATACCAAACGCGGCGTCCGGATGCCGTGCCACACTCGCCGGACGTCCCAGCACGTCGGCGATGAGCTGGTTCCACAGCGCGCTGCGCGCCCCTCCACCGGAAAGCGATAGCCGTCCTGAGATATCGGCTCCCAACATCGCAACGCGCGACATGCTGAGGCGTTCCACGTATGCGACGCCCTGGAGGATGGCTGCGAAGGATTCAGCCTCGCTGCCCGGCGATCCCATGGTGAACCCCTGCGCGTCAGGCCGAACGAAGGGGAACCGCTCGCCACGACCCGGCAAGGGATACCTGACAGCTTGGGCCGGCAGGAGCCCGCCGGCCGTCTTGTCCCACTGCGACGCCGGCCTAGCACCAAACTCGCTGGAAATGACGCCGGCGCCACAGTTGGACGCACCACCGGGCAACCACCAGCCCCCGAATCCACGATGGGAGTAGACCGCCCCGTCGGGATCTCGTAGCAGGTTTTCGGATACGCCCTTGAGGACGAAGGTCGTGCCAAGATTTAAGTTCCAGTCGCCTGGCCGAACGGCGCCGGCGGCGATCTGGGACGCACACCCGTCAGTCATTCCAGCAATGATGGGTGTGCCCGCGGGAATACCAGTCGCCGACGCCGCGCTGCTGGTCACCGTTCCAACCAACTCGCCGGGGTGCACGACGTCCGGCAACATGCCGGGGTCTACTCCGGCCTGCTCGAACAGATCCTTGGGCCAGCAGCCCTCGACGAGGTCATACCCCGACTTCAGCGCATGACTGGTGTCGGACGGAACTCGATGCCCTGCCAGATACCACCCGATGAAATCGGGCACGTGGGTCAGCCTGCCCCGTCCTAGCGCGACGTCGCTTGAGATCATCGACACGAGTTTGACAACCGCCCACGTCGGTTGAATGCGGTATCCGTTCCGGTCGGCGCAATCCGACCAGATCTGCGCAACGTTATCGGCGACGCGGCCGGTGGCGCGCGAGTCGTCGTACATCACCGCAGGTGTCAGGGGCGTGCCCGCGGAGTCACAAACCACAAAGCTTCCGGACGTTCCACAGATGGCCAGGCCCGCCACCGGCGCAGGGCCGACGTCATCATGTACTCGTCGCAGCACGTCAGTGCAGGCGCGGATCCAGCTCATGGGATCCTGCTCATGCATCGCGCCCGAACGGTGTCCGGACAACGCGTGACGTGCGGAGGCAAGAACATGTCCCGAGTCGTCGACGACGATCGCTCGGCATCCTTGTGTGCCGACGTCGAGCCCGACCCATTGCCGGCCCTGCGACCTGGCGGTCATGGTGATTTGCTCAGCTTCCGCTCGGCTTGATGCTAGCCGCGCTCTTCAGGATCGGTAGGCCCTTGGCCAATAGATCCTCGATGGGTGGCGCCTTCGGATAGACACCGTTCTTGACGAAGAAGCTGGCACTGGCTGTCAGCGCGTCTGCGGTGGAGCCATCTTCGACTTCCTTGGTCGCCTGGTCCATGGTCTTCCAGTGGCGAATCGTGATCTCGTAATCGGCCATCTTCTCCGATCCATCGATTCCATTGTCCTTATACAGCTGCATCATGTACGAAACCGCCTTATCGTGGTTCTTGTTGATAAAGTCGTTTGCGCGGTAGACGGCGGATACGAATGCCGCCGCGGCTTCGGGATTCTCCTCCGCGAACTTCGGCGTCACGACATAGGGGTCAACGACCTTCACGCCGGCCATCTCGCCGTTGCAAACCTGAACGTAATTATCGTCATCGAGTAATGAGAAGTCAGGGGACGCCCAACTGTCGATCACGTCCACCTGCCCCGACTTGAGAGCTTGGACAACCTGCCCGCCATCCAGCGGCACGATCTGGACGCTAGAAGGATCAACACCAAAATGCTGCGCGCACGCACGCATGACCTGCTCGGCGAGTGAGTTCTGCGAGGTTGCGACGGGATGAGTCTTGAGCACCTCAGCCGGCGTCGAATTCTCCAGAACCTTCTTGGTCATGAACATGATGTGGTTCGCGTCTTCCTGAATCATCAGGCCCACGGGGATCAGGCCGAAGCTATTCATCCCCGTCAACGCCGGCGGCGCGCCCATCCAGCCCGCTTGCCATTCGCCGGCCGCTCCCGCAGCCAACGCTGCCGGTCCGCTCGCGTAGTACTTGATCGTCACATTTAAACCGACGTCCTTGAAGTAGCCCTCGTGCTGCGCAATGACGAACGGCAGCCCCGCGCCATTCGGTTGTGATACCAGGGTCAGGTCGACCGTCTTCCCCGTACCATTATCGGCCGGGCTAGTGCCTTGCGAACTGGTCTGCGCCGCAGGCGCATCCTGGCTGTCCGAGGCGCCAGCCGTCGACTGGTCTGTCGTTCCAGTGCCTTGATCGGCGCCCGCTCCCGAGCTGGAGCATCCCGCAACCGCAAGGACCAGAGCGAATGCCGCAGCAATCCAGGTCACGGCGATCGGCCCGCGCTTCTTGTGCAACTTCACTGATTCCTCCTATCGATCAGTTGAGCTTTCTGTGCTCAGACCCGCGTCCGAGCCGTGGTGGAGAAGACCCCATACCGTCTCACGCAATCCGTTGAACTCGGGGTGACTCATCGCGTTCTCAATAGGCACCCCCTTCCAGTCGGCGGAAGTGGATATCGAGATTTCCGCGATGATTCGGCCGGGGCGTGGCGACATGACGATGACCTTGGTGCCCAAGTACACGGCCTCTTCAACGCTATGGGTTACGAAGAGCACCGTGTTGGCCATTCTCGCTCGTATGCGGGCCATCTCGTCCTGCATGCTGGTACGAGTCTGGGCATCCAGCGCGCCAAACGGCTCGTCCATCAACAAGACCGACGGTTCGAGGACCAATGCCCGAGCAATCGCCACGCGTTGCTTCATGCCACCCGACAGTTCCGCCGGGAATGCTCTCTCAAACCCAGTCAGTCCCATGGTTTGGATTTGCTGAGCGATCGCAGTTTCCCGACGTTCTGCCGGTACTCCCGCGATTTTGAGTCCGTATCCGATGTTCTGGTGAACTGTCATGTGTGGGAACAGCGCAAACTGCTGGAATACAACACAGCGATCGGGCCCGGGCGGTCCGGCCGGTCGCCCGTCCAGAAGGATTTCGCCGGTACTCAGTGATTCCAGCCCGCTCGCGAGCATGAGCAATGTTGATTTGCCACAGCCGGATGGCCCGACAATGGTGACGAACTCACCTTCGATAACCTCAAGATCAGTCGGCGTCAGTGCATCGACCGATCCGTGCCTGGTCAGGTAGGTCTTGCCTACTCCACGCAGCGACAGCTTGGCGGGTACTTCGGGCCCGCCGACTGTCGGCTGCAGGTGAGGCTCGCCTGCTGCGCTCGACTTATCAGTTCCGTCCACTCGGCGTCCTCCACGCGGTTAGGCGGCGGCCCATCATGACCACACAAAGGTCAATAAGCGTGGCCGTTATGGCAATCGCGACCATCCCGACCATGATTACGGGAATGTCACCGTTCTCCTGCCCTTGAATGATGAGGAACCCAACGCCCTGTCGGCCGGCGATCATTTCTGCGGCGATGAGCGCCATCCAGCCATTGCTGAGAGCGATGCGAACTCCCGAGATGGCGCCGGGCATCGCCAGCGGGGTGACCACGCCGACCAGCCGCCGCAGTGGGGTGGCGCCCATCGTCCGCGAGGCTTGAGTAAGAAGCCGATCGACGCCGACCGCGGCAACTTGTGCGTTAATGACTACAGCGGGGAATGCCGCGATGAAGACCACCAGCGCCTGGGAGGTTTGCGACGCGCCCAACCACAGTATCGCCAGCGGGATCCACGCGAACGGCGGAATGTATCGGATGAACTCGAAGAGCGGCGAGACTGCCGCACGTACCCACGCCGTCGCGCCCAGCAGGATGCCCAGTGGCAGACCCACGATCACGGCAGCGCCGAACCCCATCGCCCAGCGACCGACCGACGATAGGACGTGAAGCCCGAGCGTGAGCCCGGCGAAGGGATGCACGCTGAGGGACCCGAATCGACGTACGACGGTCAGCGGATCGGGTACGAGTCCCGCATGAATCTGGTTCGTGATGAGCGACGCCACAAACCACACGACGATCAGTAGCACGATCGACGTGACTTGCCACGGAATTGAACTCGGTGCCCTCCGGGCACCTGTGGTGGTTGGCGCCGCTCCCGTCGCGGTCATATCAGATCACCGATGCCCACGGGGCGATGAAGCGGACCACGCGGCGCATGATCACAGAGAACAGCAGCCCGAGCACCCCGATAACAACCATGGCCGCGACCGTTGTCGTCGAATCCAACGTCCGAGACGCGTTGAGCGCGATGAAGCCGAGTCCGGCTGTTGCCGCGAGCAGCTCCGCCGCGATCACGGCCGTCCACGCATTGCCAAGGGCAATGCGCGCTCCTCCCAGAAGTGTGGGTAGCCCAGCCGGAATGACCACACGACAGAGGGTGCCGAGGTCTCCCGAACCGAGGTTCTTCGACGCCCGCACCAGGTTCGGGTCGATCGAGTACACGGCCTCCATCGCATTGAGCACCCATGGGACCACGGCCGCGATGAACACGATGAAGATCCGGGCACTATCACCGATGCCGAGCCAGGTGATGGCCAGGGGTATCCACGCGATGGGCGAGATCGGCCGCAGCGCCTGAAACGCAGGGTAGGTCAGGTCTCGAAAGCGCCGCGACCACGCCATCAGGATGCCGGCCGGGGCGCCCAGGACCCCGGCGATGATCCACCCCAGCATGACGACCTGAATGCTTTGCCAGGCGTGGCCCCACAGCGAGTGACCCAGATAGGGCTGGTTCGTCATGCGGGCGATGCGTTCTGCCACGCTCACTGGACCAGGAAGGCTCAGGGGTCCCACCCACCCCAATCCCTCCGTCGCCAGCCACCAGACAAAGAGCACCGTGAACACGCTGGCGGTGCCGATCAGAGCGCGCAGCCGGCGGCGTCCTGTTTCGCTCGACCGCAGCCTTTGCCGACGGTGCAGTTCGCGCACGCCAGACTGCGCGGATGGATGGTCTCGAAGACCGACTTCCATGCGCGACGCCTCCTCAGTGCGAGCCGCAACACCTGCTGAGGATCAGATGTTAGCGGAATTCCCACTTGGGTCAATAGTTATCTCAGATTGAATGTGATTTAGTAGCTGCATGCGGCGCGGATGCGACGCGTACCGCGAGATGGGCACGGAACGCGCTCCGGGCGGGGCTGGTTCTCGTAACATCAGTGTTGTTAACTACGGGGTCCATCAGGTCGCTGTCCAGAGGAGCAGGAAGGATGGGGGTATGCCCCGGTCAGGCGGTCGTGGCCCGGTCACCAGGCGCCGCGCCATCGCCCAGGAGGTCCTGGCAAACGGCACCGTGAGCGCGGCTGCGTTGGCTGAGCAGTTCGGCATCAGTCTGATGACGGTGCATCGTGACCTGGACGAGCTGGAGCGGCAAGGAGTGGTGCGCAAGCACCGTGGTGGCGTCACCGCGCAGCCGTCCAGCGTCTTCGAGAGCCATCTGACCTACCGCATGGGCCAGGCCGCGGATGCCAAGGCTGCCATCGCGCGAGAGGCCCGCCAGCTGGTGGATCCGGGGATGGCCATCATGCTGGACGATTCGACCAGCGTGCTGGCACTGGCTCAGCTCCTGGACGACGTCAGCCCGCTGACGGTGATCACCAACTTTGTCGAGGTGATCAGGATCGCCACCTCCTGGCCGGATACGCGAGTGATCGCGCTCGGTGGCGAGTACAACGCTCCACACGACTCGTTCCTCGGTGTTCCCTGCATCGAGGCGCTGGCCAATCTCCGGGTCGATGTGCTCTTTGCCTCCACCTCGACCGTGTCCGGCGGCTTCGTCTACCACCAGGAGCAGGAGATCGTGCTGGTCAAGCGCGCTATGTTGACCGCCGCGGCGCGCAAGGTTCTCCTGGTCGACTCGAACAAGCTCGATCGGCTCGCGCTGCATCGGCTCGCCCCGCTGAGCGACTTCGACGTGGTGATCACCGACGACGCTGCCGACCCCGAGGCGGTGCGGCAGATGCGCGAGGAGCACGTTGAAGTGATCGTGGCTGTAACCGACCCTCAGGCGAACCCAGCCGCCACGGTGTCCGGCGGCCCGGAGTGACCGATCCGCGCGCGGAGTTGCTGCTGGTCCGGCACGGTCGCACTGCCTGGCACTCGCCCAACCGCTACACGGGACGCTCCGACATCGAGTTGGACGAGTTCGGAACGACCCAGGCCCGGGCCCTTGGCGAGTGGTCCCGTTCGGCCGGACTCGCGGCACTGTACAGCTCTCCGATGGCGCGCACTCTGGCGACCGCGACGCCGGTCTCGCAGGCAACCGGGCTGCCGGTACTCAATCGAGAGGCATTGCGTGAGATCGACTTCGGAATCGCCGAGGGCAAAACGATCGATGAGATCGCCTCCGACAACCCGGACGCGGTGCGCGCCTTCCTCACCGATCCCATTACCGGACACTGGCCGAGCGGCGACGAACCCGAATCGCGTGCCGCGCAGGCGATCTCGGAGCTGGCTGGCATCGCCGCCGGTCATGCCGGCCAGCGGGTGATGGTGGTAGCGCACAGCACCCTGCTGCGGCTGATGTTGTGCCAGCTGCTGGGGATTCCGCTGCGACGCTATCGCGACGCCATCACCCGTCCGGAGCCAACGGCGATCACCATCCTGCGATGGGATGGCACCGAGCCGGCCACGCTGCAGGCCTTCAACCTTCCGGTGGCATCCGCACAATCCCCACAGCAGCGTCGATCGTCACCGGCCTGAGGCACTCATCGAAACGCCCGTCACCACTCCCAGTGGAACCCCGCGATGGCGTGCTCCAATCCGGCCAGGAACACGTGCACCGAACCGTCCGGCTCCAGGTGCATCTCGGTCTCGTTCTCGGGTGGCCCGTCCAGCCGCGCCCAACTGGCGAAAAACACCCGCTGCGGCGCGGCGGCCGGGTCGAACTGCACCCGCAGATCCACGTTCTCCAGCCGGTTGATGCCGATCCGGCGGAATTCCGGGTGCGGCGGCTCGGCGTAGGCGAATCGGGTCTCCCACACCAGTGAGGTCGTCTCGCCCCGCCGCAGCGGCCGGGTGAGTTCGATGTCCACCGCGTACATGCCCTCATCCAGGGTCATGATCTCCCCGGTGACGCGCCCGCCGTGCAGCACATCCACCGTCAACGCCGCGGCGTCGAAGGTGTACCGGTAGGTCGCCAACGGGTCGTCCACCGCCTCGATCACCTGAGTGGTGCGATGGCGATACGGAAGCCGGTCGGCGCCCACATAGTGGTGCTCCTGCAGGGAGACGCTGCGGTAGCCACGGCGACTGGCCAGCACGGCGGGGCTGCCCGCATAGTGCCCGGACAGCACCCGCACCCCGGACGACCCGGACAGCAGCGCCTCCAGCCGGTCCAACTCTTCGGATTGGAAGTCGAACGCACCGGCGAAGGCGCGCATGGTCGACAGGGTCAACACCTCCCCCGACAGCGCGCGCCGCACCCGATCGCGGATCCGGCGCTTGGGGGACGGGTCGCGGTCGGACATCTCGCCCTGATCGATCAGATAGTCAGCAAGAATGGCGCACACCGCGGGCAAGTGCAGCGCGCCCGGACCCACGGCCGTCGAGCTGACGTGCTCCCAGCGCTTTCGATAGGGCCCGGGGGCCGCCAGCAACCGCATCAAGTGATCCGCAGCCTCGTGTGTCCCCACGGGCTCTGACCTCCCCGCTCGCTCGCTCCGCCGCGCAACTGGTCAACCGATGGCTGCGCCACCGGTGCGCCACGCGTTCATTCCTACCCTGTCGGCCGGGCGCTCGCGAGGGGGCACCCGGCCCTGCGAGTCGACAGCGCGCCGACCCCGCCAGATCGCGGGCCGCGAATCTGGCCCCGTCACCACCCGTTCGTGATCTACTGTCCGGTATGACGTCCATGGTCGGGTCGGGCGCCGTGTTGCTCGCCCATTCGCTGTCCGGTGCCGGCCCCCTGGTCGTGTTGCTGCATGGCATCACGGAGGATCGGCGGGCCTTCGATCCACTGCTGCCGCTCCTGCAGCCGCACTACCGGGTGCTCGCCGTGGACCTGCGTGGGCACGGAGCATCCCCGGCCGGCGGGGAGTACGGCCTGGACGCCATGGCCGCAGACATCGCGGCCGTCGTCGCCGACACCATGGCGGGTGATGGGCGGGGCGGCACGGCCGGTGACGGGGACGTGGGGGTTGCCCCGCTGCTGGTCGGTCACTCGCTGGGCGGCGCCGTCGCGGCCGCCTATGCTGCGGCCTTCCCGGTCCGGGGAGTGGTCAACATCGACCAGTCCCTGGACCTGGCCGGCATGCAGGCTCAGGTCAAGGCGCTGGAACCGATGCTCCGCGGCGACGGCTTCGACGCCGTCATCTCCGGGATGTTCGCCCAGATGGGGGGCGCGCTCCCAGAATCCGAGCAGCGACGCCTCGACACCATCCGCCGCCCCGTGCAGCAGGTGGTGCTGGGTGTGTGGGCGCCACTGCTCGAACTCACCCCGGACGATCTCGTGACCGGCGTCGACGCCTTGGTGACGCCCGCGAGGCCGTACCCGTACCTGCAGGTACAGGGCATTTCCGCCGGGTCCGGCTATCCGGTATGGCTGCGTCGGCGCATCCCGGGGGCAAAGGTCGACGAGTGGACCGGCATGGGCCACTATCCGCACCTGTGCGAACCGGACCGATTCGTCGCGCTGCTGCGGGCCTTCGACCCCGCGGTCTGACCGCTGTCCGACCTCACGACCAGACCACGCCACGGTGCCGCGGCGATGGGTGCGCGGTGGGAGCAGGGCTCCGCAGTGCGCCCCCCGGGCGGTGACGGGGCTCCCGGGAAGGCGCTCGCACCAGGTGGCGTTGACTAGCGCTATGAGCGCAAATCCCCTGTCCCAAGGGCCGGGCAACGACACACCGTCACCGGCCGGCCCGTCACTGTCCGTGCTGGACCTCGCCCCGGTCGCCGACTACGCCGATCACACCGATGCCCTGCAGACCACCACGGTCCTGGCGCAGCACGCCGAACGGTGGGGATATCGCCGATTCTGGGTTGCCGAGCACCACGCCATGCCCGCCATCGCCAGCTCGTCACCGGCGGTGCTGATCGCCCACCTGGCCGCCGCCACCGACACCATCCGGGTGGGCTCCGGCGGCGTGATGCTGCCCAACCATGCGCCGCTGGTGGTCGCCGAGCAGTTCGGCATGCTCGCGGCGCTGCACCCGGGCCGGATCGATCTGGGCATCGGCCGGGCGCCGGGCACCGACCAGCGGACCGCGCTGGCATTGCGCCGCACCATGGACGGACTGTCCGCCGAGCATTTCCCGGCCGAGCTGATGGACGTGATCGGCATGCTGTCCGGCGACCCCCGGCTGCTGCCGGCCACCCCGCGTGCCACCGAGTTGCCGCAGATCTGGCTGCTGGGCTCGTCCGGCTTCTCCGCGCAGCTGGCCGGCATGCTGGGGCTGCCGTTCTCTTTCGCGCATCACTTCTCGGCGCGCAACACCGAGGCCGCGCTGGCCCTGTACCGGGAGCGTTTTACGGCGTCGCAGTGGCTGACCGAGCCGCACGTCATGGTCGCGGTCAACGCGGTCGTCGCGGATACCGACGAGCGCGCGGAGTACCTGGCCCGGCCCGGGATCATCTCCTTCCTGCGGTTGCGGGCGGGGCATCCCGCCGCGCTGATGCACCCGGACGAGGCGGCCGACTACGAGTTCTCTTCCGCGGAGCTTGATTTCGCCGCCGAGCGGCGGGACGGGCAACTGCTGGGAAGCCCACAGACGGTGACGGAGCAACTGGCCGGACTGATCCGCCGGACCAAGCCCGACGAGATCATGGCTACCAGCCAGGTCTACGACCGGGCGGATCGGTTGCGCAGCTACGAATTGCTCGCCGGGGTGGCCGGGCTGGCCGGGGTCACTAGCGGCGAGGGCACCAACGCCTCCGTCACCGCTTGAGGCTCGCCGCGTCGGCGCGCCCGCCCGCCGCCACGCATCTCGTCGGCGCGCACCAGCGCCACCCCGCCGACGATCAACGCCCCGCCTGCCAGCTGGACCAGCGCGGGCAGTTGGCCGAGCAGGATCCAGGCAAACAGCACGGCAAACAACACCTCGGCCAGGGACACGAACGAACCAAGTTTGGGACCGAGGATCCGCATGCCAACCACCCCCGCCGCGTAGGCCAGCGCCGCCGCTATCACCGACAGTCCGAGAATCGGTACCCACCAAGCGAACTGCCGCCCGGCGAGGAAGACGTCGCCGGTCGAGGCGTGCAGCGGCATCGCCCCGAAAAGGCCCAGCAGCAGCAACGCCACCGCGGCGACCAGCAGCCCGCCACACGCCAGAGCCAGCGGCGGTAGCCCGCCGCTGGCGTGGGACGACAGCACGAAGTAGGCCGCCAGTCCCACCGCGGCGGCGAGCCCCCACAGCACCCCGACCAGATCGACATGGACCACGCCACCGAACACGTCGAGGACCAGCACCAGCCCACCCACGGCCAGCGCCGATCCGAGGATGGTGAGCCGGCGCGGCCGCTGGTGGTGCCGGACCCACAACCACGCGACCACCATCAGCATGCCCAGGTACTCCAGCAGCAGCGCCACGCCGACGGTCAGGGTGGACAGCGCATTGAAGTAGAACAGCTGGCAGCCGGCGACCGCGACCAGGCCATACGCCGCCACCAGGCCGAGATTGCGGCGCAGCACACCCCACCGACCGCGCAGCGACACCGCGGCCGGAACGGCCAGCAGCAGCCCGGCGATGCTGACGCGGGCGGCGACGGCCGCGCCCGGCGACCAGCCCGCATGGATCAGCGGGGTGGCGAAGCTACCCGAGGTGGAGAAGCAGGCGGATGAGGCGAGCGCCAGACCCCACCCGGCACCCTGCCCGCTCTGCGCACGCGACTGCATCCTGCCTCACCCGGGTCCGCTCGGTGGTGGTCATGAGTCATCGTTGGTTATGGTGATGACACCACTGGAGACGATACGAGCGCACCACGACAGGAGTCAACGTGGTATTCGCCCCTGACACTGAGACCTCGCTCACCGGCGTCGTCGCACTGATCAACACCGCCGAACCCGAGGCGCTTGTCGATGTCGAGTCGCTCGACGAATTCTGCACCCTGCAACGGTGGTCGGGTTCACGCACTCACGACCGGGCCGAGCTCGCGGCGGTCCGGCGGCTGCGCCCTGCGCTCAGACAGCTATGGTCCAGCGATCAGGACGGAGCCGTGGCGATCGTCAACGGGCTGCTGCGCCGGGCCAGGGCACTGCCTCAGCTGGTCCGGCACGACGAATGGGCCTATCACCTGCACGCCACCTCCCCGGACGCGCCGCTGGCGACCCGGATGGCGGTGGAGGCGGCGATGGCGTTCGTAGACGTCATCCGGTCCGGTGAACTGGACCGGCTGTTCGTCTGCGCGGCACCGGACTGCAGCAACGTCGGGATCGACCTGTCGCGCAACCGCTCCAAGCGGTTCTGCGATGCCGGCTGCGGCAACCGGATGGCCGTGGCCGCCTACCGGGCCCGGCGCGCGAGTGACGCGGAGGCAACGGGATCAGTCTGAAAATCTGCCCCTGGATCGCGGGCCCTACCCGCCACACGGCGCTGACCTGCGGTGATGCCGACGCCCGCGCCGGCGGGGCAAATCTAGGGGCAGATTTTCAGACTCCGCCCGCCGGCGCGCAGAATCGGGTTGCCCCTCCCGGGCCTATCCGGCAGCATCGCCGGATGCCCGCAATCCCGCCGCATTGGCAGCCGCGCTATCGACCGGACGACGGAGAGCTGGTCGGCTACCTGGTACCGGACGGTGACCTCACCGTCCCGGTGACGATCTTCGGCGCGCCGCTGGCGGATCCGTCGGACGAGACCGACGCCGCCGCGGTGCTGGATGCCGAGGGACTGGCCTGCCTGGCCGATCGGTGGCTGTTGGCCGCTCCGGACGCCTCACCCGGCGACTGGAACGATGCCGTCGCGGTGGCGATTGCCGAAGCGGCGCCCGATCGCCTGCTGCTGCGGGTGGTCGACATCGGCAGCACGGAGTACGGCTCGCGGATGCCATTGCCGGTGCCGGTCAATCGGACGATGATGCGCTCCGGCCGACTCAGCGGGGTGCACCAGGCGCTGCCACCGCGCTGACGTCGCCGACATCGTCAAATGCGGTCGAGGCGAGATCGCTGAGCATGCGCAGGAACCGGTCGGCTGCTATCCCGTGCGGGTGCCTGCCCGAGTACACGTCACGCATGATCCAGTAGTGGCTGACGGCGGCCATCAGTACCGCGGCCAGCGCGTCCCAGTCGGTGCCCGCGCGCCCGTCGGGTTGAGCCGCCAACCAGGCGCGCAGTCCGTGAAATACTGCAAGCAGCTCCTGCTGGCGCACCTGCTCCAGCAGATCCGGGAACAGCGCGAGATCGCGGACCAGCAACCGATTCAGGTCGCGCTCCTGCTCCAACCGGGCGAGCCCGGCGCGGCCGACGGCCAACAGTCGGTCCCGGGGGGCCAGCGCCGCGAGCCGGTCGGTGTCGCCCAGCGCTCCGAGCAACCCTTGGCCAGCCTCCGCCTGGCGGCGCAACCCCTCAACAATAATCGCTCCCTTGGACGGAAAGTGCCGATACAGCCCGCCCGCCCCGGCCGACAGTCCGGCCGCCGCTTCGATCTGAGCGACGGTAGTCGGCCCGTATCCCTGCCTGCCGAACAGGTCCATCGCCGCCGCGACAACCCGGTCCCGGGTTGCCCCCCGGTTCCGGGCCGCCGATTCACCGGCCAACGGTGAGCTCGTAGTGCACGGTCGTCAGACCGCGCATCCGGTGATACCAGGGCACCAGGAACCGGTGCAGGATCGGAAACCGGGCGGCGAGCAGCCGACGGGCCTGCTGCTCCTCGACGCCGTACACGCGCCGGGCCCGGCCGGCGACCTCGGGGCCGGTCGGCGTGCCGGTCAGTCGGCTGGGCGCCACGCGCACGTCGGGGAAGTTCCGCAGTCGCTTGACCTTTCCGGTGGTACTCCACGTCCGGAAGTACGCCCGCTGAAGGTCGCCGTCACCGTCGCCGACCAGGCTGACCGGCGATCCCACCCAGCTGCCGTCGCGCTTGCGGGTCTTGAGCAAGACCGTCCCACTGTCCACAAGCTGCTGCAGGCCGGGCGCCGTCGCGCCGGAGTTCGGGGAGGCGGTCGCGGATGCCGGTTTGCGCATCGTTCCTCCTAGAAAGTAAGTGGTTACTTATTACGAACTGTACACCCGCCGACGAGTCTTGCCGTCGTCGTGTCGACACCGCTCGGGGCATTAGTCCGGTCTAGCGTTGCCCCATGGTGGCGATGTCCGAGCTCAACCTGCCCGAAGCGGATCGGGCGGCGCTGGATGCCAGCCTGTGGGCCTGGCGCGCGGCGGGCATCGACGCGGCGCTAACCACCTGGGCCGACATACTGGCCGGCGCGGGCCAGGTATTACCGCCGGCACGTGGCGTCTCCGACCCGTACGGGCTGGGCGAGCCGGTTGCGTCACCGTCGGGAATCGAGGCGGTGACGATCATCCCGTCGCTGCGCCGCATCGAGTGCCTGGTGAGTGACGAAGTGGACTACGAGTCGCTGTGGAAGTCGCTGCGCGGCCTGACCAACGCCGAGTGGACGGCCTGCGTGCTGACCGGGCTTGGCCGGATGGCGCACGCGCATTCCGAGTTGCGCGGATTGCCGGTTCGGGTGCAGGGCTGGTGGCGCGACGAGAACGCCGACGTGCACTTCACCGCCGACCAGGTGTGCTGAATGCCTCCGGCGCTGTACACGCAGACCGTCATCGCGATGGTCTGGGACTTCGACCGGACGCTGATCCCACGGCACATGCAGGAGCCGATCTTCGCGCACTACCGGGTGGATCCGCGGCAGTTCTGGTCCGAGGTCGACGGGCTGGTGACGCACTACGCCCGGCGCGGGCTGCGAGTCGCCCGGGACACCGCCTACCTCGGGCACTTCCTGAGCTATATCCGGGCGGGGGTATTCCGGGGGCTGACCAACCGCCGGCTCCGCGAATTCGGTGCAGAACTCGAATTCGCCCCGGGGATGCCGGATTTCATGGCGCGGGCCAAGGCGGAGATCGCGTCCTACCCGCGCTTCCGGGAGCACGGTATCGCGGTGGAGCACTATATCGTGTCCACCGGGTTCCGTCAGATGATCGAGGGCAGCGCGGTCCGCGAGTACGTGGACGACATCTGGGCATGCGAGATGCTCGCCGATCCACCGGGACCGGGGTACCTGGACCAGCTGGCGCTGGACTCCGAGGACGGGGAGCTCGCGCAGGTCGGATACGCGCTGGACAACACGGCCAAGACCCGGGCGATCTTCGAGATCAACAAGGGCGTCAACAAGAACCCGACGCTGGACGTGAACGCCCGGATGAGCGAGGACCAACGTCGGGTACCGATCAGGAACATGATCTACATTGCGGACGGGCCCAGCGATGTGCCGGTCTTCTCGGTGGTGTTCGCCGGCGGCGGTAAGAACCTGGGAGTGTACTCGCTGGCCGAGCCCAGCAACTACGAGCAGGTCAAGGATCTGGAGGAGCAGGCCCGGGTGCACCACATCGCCAAGGCGGATTACACGCCGGGCAGCGAGGCGGATCTGTGGCTGATGTCCAGCCTGCGGCGGATCGCCACCGAGATCGCCGACCGGCGGGAGGCGGTGCTGGCGATGGTGCCGGGAGCGCCCAGGCACGTGGGGTGACGGGGTCCCGCGGTACGCGGCTTGTGTGTCTGAGGTGGTGCTATGGCGCCACCTCAGACACACAAGGCGATGGAGGTGGCGGCCAAGCCGGTGGCGGACGCCTGCGGCCGGAGCCACTCCCACCCATCCGGCGGATGCCGACTGTCGGAGGGTGCTCCTACCCTGTGCTGACCAGCGGCCGGACGCGGGGCTCCGGGCGCCCGAACGGCAGGAGGCTGCCATGGCACACGGCGACATCACCCACATCGACATCCCGGTGAGCGACTTCGATGGCGCGAAGGCGTTCTACGGCACCCTGTTCGGCTGGCAGATCAACGAGATTCCGGGCTTCGAGGGCTACCCGATGTGGCGCGCGCCCAACCAGATCAGCGGCGGCGGGCTGGCACAGAGGTCGGCCGACTTCGCGCAGCCACGCAGTTATGTCGAGGTGGACTCAATCGACGACGTGCTCGCCCGGGTCACCGAGGTCGGTGGATCCGTGGCGCAGGGGAAGCAGGCCATCTCCGAGACCAGCTGGTGGGCCGTGATCCGGGACGCGGACGGCAACGCGATCGGGCTCTACGAGGGCATCACCGACGCCGGCACCTGACTCGGGCTTGAGTCCCGTACCCGGCCGTCGTCGACCTGCGTGGCACGAGCGAACCGATCGGCCCAGCCGCGCAGGTGATCGATTGCCTCCGGCGGGCCGAGCACTCGAAACTCACTGCCGGTGACGGCCAGGGCCAGGGCCGCCCAGTCCAGCGACTCGGCGTGGATCCGGACCCGGCATCGGTCCGGGCCGTCCGGTTCGACCGATGCCCAGCGACCGATGCTGGCCCGCGTGGTGTCCGCGGGGGCACCGACCGTCGCGAGGACCTCGTGCCGTTGGGTGTGGCGCTCCAACCCGGCGCGGACGAACGCGGCCGCGTCCTCGGCCGGCAGCTGCCGAGCAGCGAACCTGGCCCCGGTGGTGTGGACCTCGACCATCCGGTCCAGTCGGAAGCTGCGCCAGTCAGCCCGGTCGTCGTCGTAGGCCACCAGGTACCAGCGCCGAGCAACCGGCACCAGCCGCAGGGGCTCGACCAACCGCTCCGTCACCGCCCCGTCGGCCGCGGTGTACCCGAAGGCGAGGCGTTCGGCGTCTCGACACGCCTGCGCGACCGTGGTGAGCACCTGCGCGTCGACCGGAGCGCCGGCGCCCGGCCATCCGCCGGTACTCGTGGCGGCGCGCAGTGCATTCACCTTGCGCCGCAAGCGATCGGGTAGCACCTGGATGATCTTGGCGAGGGCCCGCACCGCGGCCTGCGCGGTCTCGTCGTCCGGATCGCGGGCCGACTGTAGCAGGCTGGTCACCAGTGCCACCGCCTCGTCCTGGTCCATCACCAGCGGGGGCAACACCGCACCGGCCGCGAGCTGATAACCCCCGTCGACGTCCCGGCGGGCCCGCACCGGGTAGCCCAGTTCACGCAGCCGGTCCACATCGCGCCGCAGCGTCCGGATCGACACCTGCATCCGGTCGGCCAGCTCGTCGCCGGGCCAGAACCGGTGGGACTGCAGCAGGGACAGCAATCGGAGGATGCGCGAGCTGGTGGCGGCCATGAGCCCCATTCTCTCGTAATTGAGGTCAGAAACTGGCATGAACACCGATTAGCGTCGGTGACGACACCAACCGCCGATGCCCCCAGGAAGGGAAGCCCGCCATGACCGAACCGAGCACCACCACGGCCAGCACCGTCACCGGATCCGACACCAACACCGGCGCCGCCCCGGGAACGTCGAACACCCCGACGCTGAGCCAGGAACGCCGCGACTTGCTGGAATTGCTTCGCACCCGGCGCTTTTTCCTGCGCCAGACTGCGCGTGAGCTGACCGATGAGCAGGCGAGTACCGCCAGCACCGTCAGCGCGCTGACCGTCGCCGGACTGATCAAGCACGTCACGGCGACCGAGGCCACCTGGGCGCGATTCATCGTCGAGGGACCGACCGCGTTCCCCGCCTTCGACGAGGCAGCCTTCGCCGAGCACGAGAAGCAGTTCCGGATGGTGGACGAGGAGACACTCGCCGGGCTGCTGCGGTCCTACGACGAGGTGGCCGCACGCACCGACGCTCTGATCGCCACGGTCGACCTGGATTCTTCGCACCCGCTGCCGAAGGCTCCCTGGTTCGAGCCCGGTGCGGTCCGCACGGCCCGGCAATCGCTGATGCACATCGCGGCCGAAACCGCCCAGCACGCCGGGCATGCCGACATCATCCGGGAGGCGATCGACGGCGCCAAGACCATGGGGTGATGCCCGCGCGGGTTGTCAGTGTGGCGCCACGCCATGGCGCTGGCCGCGACTCACAAGCCCGCGGATGTCGTCTGCGACCACCACCCGTCGGTGCTGCTGCGCCCATGCAACTGGGCGATGTCGCCGTCCAGCACCATCGCGATCAACGCCGGGCCGCGGTCTCGGCGACCAGCCCCGGCCAGCATCGCGTCCAGGTCATCGGGCTGGCTGCCGTACTGGCCACTATCCCAGCCGCCGCTCTACTGCGCTGCTTGGCTGCCGTCGGGGGAGCCATCGTTGGCCTGGACAGTCGGGGTCGATGGTCCATTCGCACACTTGCTCGCTGCCATCTAGCCGTATCTGGCCCGGGCCGCAGCCCCCCTTTTGGGCAGGCAGTGGTGCACAGCGAGCGCTCTTGGCAGAATCAGCACAACCTTTGACACAGTGAGGGGTAGCGTTGCCGTATCTAGGGTTCATGCTGCTCGTCCTGTGGGTGTTCTGCGTAGTGGATGTACTGCTGTCTGCCGAATCCGAGGTTCGCAACCTGCCCAAGCTGGCCTGGGTGTTTATCGTGTTGCTGCTGCCGGACGTGGGCTCGCTGCTCTGGCTGATCTTCGGTCGGCCCCGCGCCGTGGGCGTCAACCGCAACATCCCGGCCACCAACGGCTATTCGGAGTATGAACGGCTGGGCAGGGCCACCGGTGCCACCACAGAAAGCGACGCCGAATTCCTCCGTCAATGCCGGGAGCGGGCCGAGGCCCAGCGTCGGGCCTACCGAGACAAGCTCCGCAAGGAGCAGGACGAAGGCTGAGGTGGAGCGGCGCGCGGCGACAATCCGGTCCAGCTCCCGCCAGACATGCGCCTCCGCGTCGGCGGACGCGGTGTGGCGGCCATCCCTCGCCCGCGATGTCGATCTGGTCGAGCCCGAGCACCGAACGCGCTTCGCCGATCGTGCCGTCGATGCGACACCCGGGCCGGGAGGCGTCAAGGCCATCTCCCGCCCGATGAGCCGGGGATTCTCGTGCGAGTAATCGGCCGGTAGGACGTCGAAGACCCTGACTTCGTGGGGGTAACGGATCAGGGCTCTGCGGAATCCCGCGATCGCTCATCCCACCTGGGCCAGCGCGTCCCACACCAGCTGCTGGTCCGCGAGGTCCGGTATCACCGGCCGGGGCACCCAGAGCAACTTCATGCCCGCCTCGACCGGAGTGCGGTCGGCCTTGCGGTTGTTGCAGGGTCGGCAGGCGCATACCAGGTTATCCCACGTGTCCACGCCGCCCCGGCTGCGCGGCATGATGTGGTCGACGGTGTCGCCGTGCTCACCGCAATAGGCGCAGCGTCGCCCGTCGCGCAGCTTGATCTGCCCGAAGGACGGGCGCCGATCCCCGCCGGGCCGGTAGGCCACGTGCCGATAGGCCAGCAGCCGAATGATGGTCGGCAACGGCACGGCCAGGTGCTGGGAGTGGATCACCCTGCTCGGGTGCGCCTCGATCGTTTCGGCCTGACCGGCGACGACCAGCACCACGGCGCGCTGCCAGTCGATGCGTGCCAGCACCTGGTACGACGCGTTGCACAGCAGCACGTCCGTCATGATGGTCGCCTCCCTCCTGGTGAGTCGATGTCATTGTCGCGGGTGGTGACGAATCGTGCCCGCGGGAGTGCCCCGGGAGGGTTCGAACCTCCGGCCACCTGGTTCGTAGCCAGGTGCTCTGTCCGCTGAGCTACGGGGGCATGTGGGCGATGGGCATCGTATTGCCGGACCTGGTCTGGAGCCCGGACGATCGAGATCGGCAGCGAACGCCACCAGCGCATCGGCGGGCACCATCGATCTCGGACGGGTGAGGCCGGGGGAACCGCGCGGCGGGATCGTGGCGGGGACAGGATTCGAACCTGTGACCTCCGGCTTATGAGACCGGCGAGCCCACCGAGCTGCCCTACCCCGCCATCGCCATACTCACCGGCGCCGTCCGCACCCCCGACCAGCGGACGAACGACACCCGGGTTGTCAACGCCCGGGTAGTGCCCCACATCGACGACGCACCGGCCGGCCCGCAGCCCGGGAGTGCCACCGGTCGGGCCACGGCCCATCGCAACGCATCGGGCCGCCGACGAGATTCGGCTGAAACCGTTTGCCGCGTAAGGGCTGCCGTCGAGAACGCCGGAGCCGCTGATGCATCTCGGCCACCACTGGATCGACAAAGGCGCTGCGCACGGCGTTCTCACCTCCGGTATGACTCCGGCACGCTCACCGGCGGCCGGTCCGCTGGGAGGTTACCACTGTTTGCGGCGAGCCTCCGGTGAATTTCTGCCGATGGGGCGCCCATTGATGGCCGCTGGGCCCACGCCCGGACCGCGGTGCGCGGACCCCTCCGCCGACTATCCGAATTCGTACGCCTGGAACAGGCCGCTTTCGATCCTCCGCAGATGGGCTTCCGTGGCGTCCGCAGCTCCATCGCCGTCTCGGTCGACAATCGCAGCGAAAATCGCTTCATGATCCTTGAGCGCCTGCACGGCATGCCCGTCGAGTCGTCTCGACTTGCCCTTCAACTCCGACCAAGTGCTTTCGTGCATCATCTGAACCAGCTGGTCGACGATCGCCGACAGCACCGTGTTCTTGCATGCGGCTCCCATGGCCCGGTGAAACTGCACATCCGGCTCAGACGGGTCCTCCTTGGCTTCCACCAGTGCGCGGTGGTGACGCAGGTGGGATCGCATGATGTCCAGATCGGATCGTTTGTGCAGCTGTGCCGCCAGGCGTGCCGACGTGGGCTCGACACAGATACGCGTCACAATGATGTCCAGCGGGCTCTTATCTCCCACAGCAGCGGCGTGTGCGCGCATCAGCGTGACCTTGGACAGCGCATCATCCGTCAGGTGAGTGCCCGATCCCACCTTAATCTCCAGGACGCCGGCGAACTCCAGAATCCGGAGGGCTTCTCGGACGGACCCGCGACCGACCTGGAATTCTTCCGCGAGCGCACGCTCAGACAAGAACACGTCGCCGGGCGCATAGGCGCCCGTAAGTATGCTCTCCAGAATCTGATCGACAATGGATTGAGATACCCGTGATTTGCCAATCACCCGAAACGGTGTTGGGGACGTGGATTCGCGGCCTGACGCTACCATAGGCTCACGATACTCCACGTTCCCACAACCCCCGTAGCGCCGCTCAGCCCGAGGAGCCTGCGGCTCGCGACTGCCCTCGCGCCGGATTCCGCAGCGGTCGTTCGACGACTCGGTTCATCACGGCGGGTGCCTCTTGTCTCGCGCGCCCTTGTCTCACGCAGCCCGTGCGCATGACGGCGGCGGCCGCCACCGTCCCTTGAGAATTCTTGAGCGGGCATACTTTCTACGAATTCCATGCCGGGAGGACGATCTCTATGACAAAACTTCGTGTCGATTTCAACGCACGCTCCAGCGCCCCACCGAACTGCTCGGGAGTGTGTACCCGTTCGGCATCCGCCCCGTATGCCCGGGACAATTGAACGAAGTCGGGATTCACCAACGTCGTTCCAATGGTGCGGCCTGGGAATTCTTTTTCCTGGTGGCCCCGGATGACGCCGTATGACCCATTATTGACCACCACCACGGTCACGGCCACATCGTGCTGCACGGCCGTCGCCAACTCCTGGCCGGTCATCAAGAAGCATCCGTCGCCGGCGAACGCGACGACCGTTCGGGACGGCATCGCCAACTTCGCGGCAATCGCGGCGGGAAGGCCATAGCCCATGGCGCCGGCCTGCGGCGCCAGTTGACTAGGGAACACCTCGAACTCGTGGTGTCGTTGCGCCCACGTCGTGTAGGCACCCGCTCCGGCTGTGACGATGACGTCAGCGGGCATGACACTGTTGAAGTGGCTCATGTACCGGCCCGACAGGGTCTCGGCCCCCTCAGCCCGGCCCCGCAGGTAATTCTGACGCAGCGCGTCGAGCCACGCGGGCTTGAGTTCGCGTTCCGGCATTCTCAGGGCAAGCGCGAATTCCTCGGCGCCGGACACGATGGCCAGATCGGTCCGATAGACGCGGCCCAGTATGGCCGGATCCGGGTGCACATGAAGGATCCGCTGATGCGGTTGCGGCGCCTGGAGCAACGTAAAGTTGTTCATGGTGACGGCATCGGGTCGAGACCCGATGAATGCAATCAGATCGGAACGTTCGACCAGCTGGCCCAGACCGGCGGTGGTGCGCATTCCCAGGGAGCCAACGTAGGCGTCACTTCGATTGCCGATGTGGTCCTGGCGGCGCATGGCCGTGACCACCGGAACCTTCGCCGCCTCGGCAAAGCTGCGGACCGCCGTTGCCGCCCGGTGCGACCAGGGCGAACCACCGAGCACGATCAACGGACGCTCCGCATCTAGCAGCTGCGAGGTGAACCGCGCAACGTCTCGCTTCGAGGGAGCCGCCAGCAGCGGCTGGCGGGCCTTGATCACCGCCGCGTCGGTGCGTGTCTGCGTCACCTCCTCCGGTAGAACGACGACGACCGGCCCCGGCTCGCCCGCTACAGCGGTGTAATACGCCCGGTAGACGTCCTCCGCGATCCGACGGGCGCATCGAACCTCGATGACATCTTTTGCGATGCCGCCGAACATCTGCTGGTAGTCGACCTCCTGAAAGGTCCTGCGCCCCAACTGGGCGGTAGGGGCCTGCCCGACGAACAGGACCAGCGGGCTTCCATCCTGGGAGGCGATGTGGACGCCGATGCTCGCATTGCTCGCTCCGGGACCTCGTGTCACCATGCACAGGCCCGGTCGCCCAGTGAGCTTTCCGTATCCTGCCGCCATCATGACGGCCCCGCCTTCATGCCGGGCAGTCACGAGGCGGATCTGCTCCCTGGCGTCGTACAGACCGTCCAGAACCGCGAGGTAACTCTCGCCCGGCACGGCGAAGACCAACTCTCCGCCGAGTTCCACCAGCTGCCGGACGAGTAGGTGCCCACCCAGCAGTCTGTCTACGCCCACACCGCCACCTTCCGCGTCGTCGCGCCCGCCGGTCACAGATGGCTGCTCATGTCGATACGGCACGGCCGGTCAACGAATCAGGTTCTCGGGAACCTGGCCGTGATGTAGTCGTTCCAGGTTCCCCTTCAACAGTGCCCCCAGCCGGCGGCCCGCAGTCAACGGGTTCGACGGATGCGAGCCGACATGTGGCGCGATAATCACATTCTTGGTCGTCCACAACGGGCTGTCAGCCGGGAGGGGTTCGGGGTCGGCGACGTCGATCGCGGCCCCGGCGATCTGGTCGGTGGTCAGTGCGTGCACCAGTGCCTGCGAGTCCACCACTGGTCCTCTCGCTGTGTTGACCAGGAACCCATTCGGGCCCAGTGCCTGCAGCTCCGGCCCGGCGATCAGATGGTGGGTCGCATCGCTGAGCGGCACGCTCAGGAAGAGCGCCTCGACTCGATCGAGTACCTGCGCGAGTGAGTCGACCGGCGCGAGCTCATCGAAGGCGTCCCCCGGCGCCCCCGCACCGGTGCGGCTCACGCCGATGCGAGTAACACCAAAGGGCGCCAACCTCGCCCCGATGGCCCTGCCGATCGCGCCGCATCCCACAACCGCGACGCTCATCCCTTCCAGGCCGTGCAGGCGTGGCCGTACCAGGTCTGGCCTCCACTCGTGCCTGCCCTGCAGATCCAGCAGATACGGCAGTTGCCGGGTCAGCGCGAGCAGCAGCGCGACCGCATGTTCGGCGACCGACGGAGCCCAGATTCCCGGAGCATTGGAAATGGCGAGTTTGGCGGGCAGCGATGCGGCGGCCGTCGCCTCCGAGCCGCTGGAGAGCAACTGTATGAACTCCAGCCGCGGCGCACGCCGGATCATGTCGATCATCGAATCGTCCATGTGCGCATCACTCACGGCGAATGCACGCGCCCTACTCAGGTCCAGGGCGTCGAGGGACTCCACCATCCGCACCTGGAACGGATCGGCCGCTCGTGCGGCCGTGCGCATGGTCTCCAGATGGTCCACCCGATCGGCGGGCCAGTACAACAGTGCCGTCATCGAGTCGGATCCCGTCACCGTGCCACCCCGAGCACTCGGTGCGGATTGCGTTGAATCATCGTTTCGATGCACTCCGGGGAGACACCGGACTGCAAGAGTCGATCGGCGAACTCGCCCAGAACGTAGGTGTAACCCTTCCCTCCGTGCGCCCGAAGGTGCGTCTTGGTGCAGACGTCGTGGGAGAGCAGAATCTGCGACACGTGGCCCTTGTCGATAAGGTCGTGCACGTATCCGATTCGTCGTTGCGTGTAATACTCGTTGTCGCCGCGGATGGTGTCGAACTGCACGTACGCCCCACGTTCGGCGATCGCCAGATGGTATTCCGGAATGTTCACCGTGTCGCAGTGTCCAATGATGACGCGCCGTGGGTCGGCACCCTCCGCAGCCAACACATCCAACTGCGCCAGGCCGACCGGCCATCGCGAGGCGTGGGTCGAGATCGCCAGGCCGGTGGCCAGCTGCGCCCGAGCTGCGGCCCGGAACGACCGCTCCTCGGCGGCCGAGAGATGCCACTTGTCCGACGCAATCTCACCAATGATGCCCGCTCGTATCCCTGTCGATCCGAAGCCCTGCTCGATATCGGCCACGATGCGCTGTGCGATGTCGTCGACGGAGTGCCGATCGATCCATGCCTCATCGAGGTACGGATTGCGGTAGTGACCTGCGCCGGCAACGATGTGCAGGCCCAGCTCCCTGGACATGCGCGCCAAGTCGAGTACCTGGTTGGGTTCGCGGGTGCCGTTCTCCGCGTAGCCCGAGCTCGCGACACCGGAGAACAGGCCCTGCGGATCCTGCGCTGCCCCGGTGGTCAGCTCTGCGGTCGTCAACTCGACGATCGTGCGTCCGCCAGCGGCCTTGAACGCCTCCAGCTCGGCCTTCATCAATTCGTAGTCGTTCAGGAGCCCTACGGCCCGCTCCTCACGGAGTTCGTTGATGAAGACATGTTCGTGCATCAGCACCGTGCCCAGCTCGTTCGAGTCGACCGGCCCAGTCACCGTCATCACCTGTGCCACGGCTAGCCCTCCACACTGATGCTGAAGTAGGTCGCGAAGGTCGCGTCGGGGTCGGGGCGCTTGCCGGTGATTCCCTGGTGGAACAGCTCGTCACTGAGTTCGCCGAGCATGGTGCGCAAATATCCCGGGTGATACGGGCTCCAGTCCAGCCCCAAGCTCCCGCTCAACGCCTGCACCTCATCAATGAGCCACGGAGTGGTATCGACGAGCTCGATCCGCTGATCCATCCACAGGCGATGGGATCGCCGGAACAGGTCGAGCACGTCGGCCGCAGCGTCCGGGTACTGCTCGAGGATGGATCGGCGCAGGGTGATGGTGTGGATGGCCGGCACAAACCCCTTGTCCCGGAAGTATGCGACCTCCTGCGCACGGTAGTCCGGTAGCAGCGTCCTCATCGACGAGTCGACGTCGTGGAACCCTGCCGGCATCGTCGGCGTCATGATCGCATCGAGTTCACCCGCCGCCAGCATGCGCACGATCGAGCTCTCTGGCGACACGACCGAGACGTTCGCCGGAGATCCGTACGGCCCGATCCGTGCGGCGGGCTGCGGCTCCGGCGTCAACCCGCCAACGACCCAGGTGATCTCATCCAGCGAGACCCCGGCAGCACGCACCAGCGCCCGCGTCCAGGTGTTGCCGGTATCGGGCCACCCGGTGAGGCCGATGCGTGCGCCAGCCAGCTGGTCCAGCCGGGTCAGCTCGCTCGCCTGGTTGACCAGAATGCAACGGTGACGGAACGCGCTCAGCACGAAGGCGGGTATCGGAACGAGGTCCGTCCGACCAGCCTGTCGATCCAACGTGATCCTGCTGAGCGAGGTCTCTCCACCGTCGAGGTCGCGGCGCTCGCGCAGATCCGGCGTCTTCGGCAGCCGGTGCAACCTGACGTCATATTTCTCGGACCGAACCTCGCCCAGTGCCATCGGCAGCAGGTGGTCCCACTTCCGAACACCGAGGTGGATTATCGGGAGGCTCATGCAGATCTCGGCTCTTCGGTGTCGTCCAGAAGAACAACCTGGTGCGGATCGATGGTCAAATACACGCGCTCTCCCTCGTCCAGGATCTGGGTGGACAGTGCCTTGGCCCGCATGGTGCCGCCTGGCCATTCGACGACGAACTCGACGAAGTCACCCAGCATGGTGGTGCGGGCTATCCTCGCCGGCCACGAATTGACCCGCTGGGCACTCTCGGTCCGGCTCAGAGCTGGAAAGATGGTCCGCACGCATGCGCTGGCTCGGGTGCCCAGCCTGCTGTCGGGCACCGTTCCTTCGCATGCGACCGCCACATCCGGCGCCACCGCGAGGGAGAGTCCACCGTCGTCACGGGACAGCGTGCCGGTCAGTACATTGGCCGCACCGATGAAGTCTGCGACGAATGTTGTCGCGGGTTTCCGGTAAACAGCCTCGGGCGAGCCATCCTGCACGACGTGCCCACCGTTCATGATGATGATGCGATCGCTCAGCGCCATCGCCTCTTCCTGATCATGCGTGACGTAGATCGTGGTGACTCCGGTCGACCGTTGGAACTTGTGCAGGTCGCTGCGAACCTGGTCGCGCAGCCGCGCGTCCAGGTTCGACAACGGCTCATCCAGCAGCAGCGCCTTGGGCGGGTAGGCGTAGCTTCTGGCCAACGCCACCCGCTGTTGCTGTCCTCCGCTCAGTTGCGTGGCCGGTACTCGTGCGTACTCCGCCATTCCCACCATGTCCAGCACCTCCTGGACACGTTCATCGATCTCGCCCTTGGGGACCTTGCGCGTCCGCAGGCCATAGGCGACATTGTCGAACACCGTCATGTGCGGCCAGATCGCATAGGACTGGAACATGAGGGACAGTTCCCTCTTCTCCGGTGGAATGTTGATGCGCTTCGCAGAGGAGAACACCGTCCGACCATCGATGCTGATCTCGCCCGACTGCGGTGTCTCCAGGCCCGCAATGCAGCGTAGCGTTGTCGTCTTCCCGCAGCCCGACGGGCCGAGTAGCGACAACTGCTCGCCCTGGCGAATGCTGAAGGACACGCCCTCAACAACGGTCCGGGCGCCATAGGCGACAACCAGGTCCTTCACCTCGACAAAGGGGGTGAGCCCTTCCGCCCCGGGACCGTGCTCCGCCCGGAGCGTCGTCTGAGAATCGCTCATGGTTGCCTCTCGAAATTGCCAGTGTGCCTGGTCACAGTGCGGTCCAGCGTCCAGACAGCTTCCGGATAATCGCGACGGCGATGGCCACGATGACCACCTGGACGAGAGCAAGCGCACTCACCAGGGTGATGCCGCCGGAGTCGTAGAAGTTGAACATCGTCGGACCTAACACACGGTTGGCGGTGCTGGACAGCATGACCGACGCGCTCACCTCTGTCAGACACAGAATGAACAGCAGGGTGCCGGTTGCGACCAGCGACGGCCGCAGTAACGGGATGACGATCGTGCGGGCGGCCCTGAACTGGCCGGCGCCCAGGGTTCGCGCGGCATCGGACAGCGAATCGTCGATCTGGGAGGTCACACCCGCCACGCCGCGGTAGGCAAGCGGGAGGAAGATCACCACATAGGCGATCAGCAATGCGAAGACCGTTCCGTACAGACCGCCCGGCAACACCAGGATCAGCACCACCAGCGCCAGTCCGAAGATCAGATGTGGCACGGCTTGCGGCGCCATCGCCATGAGCTCGAGCCCTCGGCTACCTCGACCGGCTCGCCTGTTGCGTTCCACCGTCAGCGCCACCCACAGCGCAAGCGCTACCCCGATGATCGCCGTGGCCAGCCCGAGCCCCAGGCTGTTGAGGACCGATTGCTTGGTCGGGTCGTAGTCGAACAGCACGTATTTGAAGTTGTCCAGCGTGAAACTGCTGCGGGTCAGGGACAGCCGGTTGTTGCGCTGCACCGATGCGAATACCAACGCCGCCAACGGAAGAACCACCGCAATGGCCAGGTATCCGTACACCAGCGCCGCCGCCAACGGTCGCCACTTGCCCAGCGGCAGCGGAGTGAGCGGCCGCGCCTTTCCTCCCACCACTGCGAACGACCGACGGCGCAGGAACTGATTCGACGCCGTCACCACGACCAGCGAGATGAAGACCAGCAGCATCCCGACGCCCGCCGCTAGCGGGTAGTTGGGCGTGAAGCTATTGAACTGCAGGTAGACGGCCTGCGTGGCAACCCTGAAGCCGGAGGTTCTGCCCAGCACCGACGGCACGGCAAAAGCACCCAGTGTGGCGACGAAGATGAACAGTGCCGACCCGACGACGGACGGCAGCATCAGCGGAAGCGTCACCTTTCTGGCCGTCCGAATACGGCCGGCACCCAGCACGATGGACGATTCCTCCAGTGACGAGTCCATGTTCCGGGCAGCCGCTTCGATCAGCAGGAAGGCCAAGGGCGTCTGGATCAGCGCTTCGACGACGATGACCCCGGCGACGCTGTACATGTTGATGGGTGTGACCTCATGCCCCAGGATCAAGCTGAGAGCGGAGTTGATCAACCCTTTGTTCTCAGCTCCGAGCGCGGACCAAGCCACTACGGACACCATGGCGCCCATTGGGTAGGGCAGGATGATGAGCAGGCTCAACCAGGACTTGCCTCGGATGTCCGTACGGGCAATGACCCATGCCAGGCCGAGACCAAGCGTCGTGGACAGCACCGAAACCGCAACGGCGAAGAGTAGTGAGTTGCGGATCCAGTCCAGATGCTCGAAAATCCGCCCGACGGACGACACGCCGAACTGGACCGGGGGAAGCGCTTCCGGATCGCCCGAATTGAAGGTGATCGCCAACAAGAGCACCATCGGCGCGCCGACGACGACCAGGAGAACCAGCCACAGGGCCGCGCGACCCTGGAACAAGCCGCGCGAACCCTGTGCACTGTGACGCATCGGTGATCTGATCATTGCGGTTCGTGCGCTACGAAAGGCCGACGACCCGGGACCACAGCTTTTCGAATTCGGCGCGGTTCGCGGGGTCGCCGAAGTCCTCCATGTCGCTGGGCAGCAAGAGCTTGAACTCGCTGCGATCCGGCAGTTCCGGCGGAGCGACACGCATCAGCGGCGAGTAGGACCCCGTGATATCGACGTTCCAGATTCGCTGGCCCGCTTCCGACAGTAGGTAGTCGGTGTAGGCCTTGGCAGCATTTGGACGCTTGGTGGTCTTCATGATGGACACCGTGCTGGAGGTGGTGACCAGGCCGCGCGAATCATACGCGACGGCCAGGTCCAGGTTGCTTCGCTTGGCCTTGGTCAGCTGGAAGACGCTCATATTGGGAGTGAGCTTCTTGTTGCCGTTATTGAGCTCGGCGATCATGGCCGTCGACGAATCGAACGCTACCGGGCGCTGCCCGGCCAATTTGTCGAAGAAGTCGTCCGGCAGAAGGTCCCTCAGCTCGTACCAGAACGCGTACTCCGACGAGGATGCGGGACCTGCGAAAACGAGCTGATCCTTCCAGATCGGATCGAGAATGTCTTCGAACTGCTTGGGCGCATCCTCCGGCTTGACCACCGATGGGATGTAAACCATGCCCTTCAGGTTCAGGTAGAACGCCGTCCAGTATCCCGCTGGGTCGCTGCGCAGTTCGGCAGGATAGTCGTCGATATTCGCCGGAGAGTATTGCTGGAACATGTCCAACTGCTGTACCTGATAGGCGGTGTCCTGGCCGGCCATCAAGATATCGACGGTGGAGACGCCCTTGGGCACCTCCAGCTTGAGCTTCGCAACTGCCTCGGCGGGTGGGATCTTGAGTTGCGTCGTCTCGATCCCGGTCTTCTCGGTGAACCCGCTCAGGAACTTGACGACATCCGGTTCCTGCTCATTGTGCCAGATGACGAGCTGACCCTCCTTGCGCGCCGCCTCGAGGTCGACGTCCGACACTGCGGCGGAACCGGATCCGGATGTCACGGCAGCGCTGGTCGAGGATTGGCCCGGGCCTCCGCTGCTCGCTGTCGACTGGGATGAGCCCGCAGTCCCGGTGTCGCCGGACGAGCCACACGCGGCCAGTAGTGCGCCGCCGGCGGCAGCGATGCCCACGGTGCCGCCCAACCGGAACAAGCTTCTCCGCGACAATTCGTCTGTTCTTGCAGTCAGGTCTTCGTCTCGCATGACATCGTTCCTTTCGCTGCAGATCGTGTTTTCCGCCGGCCCGGATTGGCCTGCGGACTCCTACCCAACGGCTTGGTCAGCCGTGACTCCCAATTCCGTGAGTACGACATTGAGCTCGTTACGAACCTCGGTCGCCAGCGGGCTGACCGGCTGCGGGGAGGGACCGGCGGGGAGCCCGATGAGGACCATTCCCTCCTTGACGACCTTGGGGAATGGGTATCGCTCGACGAGCCGGCGCACCTTGTGGAGCGCTCTTTGGAGCTCCATGGCGCGTACCAGGTCGCCCGCAGCCGCGGCTCGCACCAGATCGACCACCAGTGTCGGGGTGACGTTCGCCGTGGCCGCCACGGCACCAACGCAGCCATAGAGCATGCCTGCCGCGATCAGGTCATCGTGGCCCATCAACACCGCGAGGCCCTCGGTACGTTCGATGACTTCCAGGGCGAAGCCCAGTGCGCCGCTGGAATCCTTGACCGCGCAGATGTTGGGGTGTTCGGAGAGAGCGGAAATGACGCCCAGCGGAATCGGACGCCCGCTGCGGGTGGGATGGTTGTACAAGACGAGCGGGGTGCCACTGGCGTCCGCGATCGCCGCGAAATAGCCACGCAGCTCCTCATCGGTCGTGGGGGTCATGCAGGGTGGCATCGATACCACGGCGGCCGCGCCGAGCCGTGTCGCCTGCCCTGCCAGCGAAACTGCTTGGCGGGTGGTCGAGGCAGTCACCCCGGCATACACCGGAACCCGACCTCCGGCGGCCGCGACGCTGGCTTCGATGACGGCGGCTTGCTGGGCAGCATCCAGGGTCCAGGACTCACCTTGCCCGCCGACGACGAACAGTCCGTCCACGTCCGCAGAGACCAGGTAGTTGACCACCTGACCCAGCGTCTGCAGGTCCAGTTCCTCGTCGGGCTGTCGGGGAGTGACGACGGCAGGTATCACACCGGCGATACTGAGCTTTCCAGTCCCGCGCTGGTCACTGGTACTCACGATGCCTCCTCGAGGAACGCCGCCAGCGCGGAGTGGTCCAGCTCGCCCATCCCCCGGGCGACAAGGTCTCCGTACAGGTCCAGCACCAACTCGGTGGTCGGCGCGCTGGACTTCACCGCCTTCGCCGTTTCGGCGGCGATCCTGAGGTCCTTACGCTGCAGGGCCGATCGGAAGCCGGGCTGGTAGTCCCGGGCCAGGATCCTTCCGCCATGCAGGTCCAGGATCCTGCTCTGGGCGAAGCCTCCGAGTAGTGCCTGGCGGACCTTCTCCGGGTCCACCCCGGCTTTCATCGCCATCAGCAACGCCTCGGAGACTCCGGCGATGGTGATGGCAACGACCATTTGATTGGCCGCCTTGGTGACCTGACCGGCTCCGGCACCCCCGACGAGAACGATGGTCTTGCCCATCGCGGCGAGAACCGGCAGCGCGCGCTGGTAAGCGTCCTCGTCACCCCCCACCATGATCGACAGCTCGCCGCTCACCGCGCCGGTCTCGCCGCCGGAAACGGGCGCGTCCAGCACCGCGACGTCGCGGTCATGGAAGTACTCGGCGATGTCTCGGGCGAGGGCGGGCGATGCGGTCGTCATGTCGATCAGCATCGAGCCAGGTCTGATCCCGGCCGCCACCCCGCGCCCGCCTCGCACGACGGCTTCCACATCGGGTGAGTCCGGAAGGACGGTGATCACGATGTCGGACAGGCCGGCAAGCTCATCGGGCGATGCCGCTGCGGTGGCGCCCAGGGCGACCAGCGCATCGACTGGTCCCCTACTCCTGTTGTGAGCGACCAGCGGAAAGCCCGCGGCCAGAACGTTCTTCGCCATCGGAAGACCCATCGTCCCCAAGCCGATGACACCGACGGTCGGGGTGGGCCCCGCGGTGCCATCTGCGAGGCCGCGGGCTCCGCTACGAGCGCGTGTCACGACGCGGTCACCTCGGTCTCGGTTTCATCGATGGCGCCTGACCAGGTCTGTGGCCAGCGCGCACCGTTACCCGTCATGACGACGACGACCCGGCCGCCATGTCCACTCACCGGTAGCCGCGGGACGGCGGCCAGCGCGGCGGCCGCCGCCGGCTCGGCGACGATGCCGAGACGTCCGTAGCCGTCCAGCGCTGCCGGGAGTTCACCATCGTCGATCAGGATCGACGTGCCCCCCGATTCGCGCATCGCCCAGAGCGCGTGTTCCCCACCCTGTTCGTCCAGCAGCGACAGCGCGCGCGACGGACCAATGGGCACCGGCGCCACCGTCGCGTCCCCCCGGTGGAAGGCCTCGGACACTGCCGGCGCGGCGGCCATGTGCGCAGCCACCATGGCCGGTGCGGACTCGATGATTCCGGCGGACGCCAACTCCTGGAAGCCGCGCCACACTCCGAATATCCCGTCACCGCCACATGACGGCATGACAACCGTGTCCGGAGCGACACCGTCAAGCTGCGCAACGATCTCGTAGGCGATGGACTTGTAGCCGTCCAGCCCGTACGGGTTCGCCAGGGGGTTGGGCCGATTTCTGCCCACATATGCCGCTCCCGCGGCGACCAGTGCGTGTAGCTCCGGTGTGCGAGCACTCCACTCCCGCCGGTGAACGCGACCGCCCAGGCGGTGAACCTCCCGTTCCGCATGTCGGGGGGCTTCATCGGGGAGGAAGACATCGGCGGCCACCCCGGCGGCCGCGGCGTACGCGGCAAGGGAGACGCCTTGATTGCCGGTGCTCGACGTGGCCACTCGGTCGTAGCCGGCGGCGGCTGCCACCGCAACCGCGACCGCGTTGAGTCGATCCTTGTAGCTGCCCGTCGGCTGGCACCCCTCGTGCTTGATCCACAGCCGACCGATCCCCGCCGCGGCTGCCAGGCGCGCGGCGGGCAGCAGCGGCGTCCGTCCTTCCCCCAACGAGACCGGCGAGACCCCGCCGGACCTACCGATTGCGATCTCGATAACGCTGTGGGAATCCCAGACCCGGTGCCACCCCTCGGCGATGTCGGTGGCGGTGCGCCGAACGACCAGCGCACCACCGCACGCGCCGCATCCCCCGAAGGTAATCGCTCCGGATGCCGGGCGGCCACACCGATGGCAGACGAGTGGGATGTCAATCAAGGCCGTTAACCCCATCGTCCCAGCCGAGGATGGCGCCGTTACGGACCACGGGGGCGCCATCTCGCCATACCTCGACGACATTTCCCACCGCCGTGGATGTGTCGTTCAGCAGCTCATCGAGCACCACGAGGTCTGCGCGGTAGCCGGCTTTCACATAGCCCACCTGATCGTCGATCCCCGCGGCCTGCGCCGCGCATCCGGTCGCCAGCGCAATAGCCGTTGCCGCCGAGATCTGCAACGCCACCATTCCGGCCCGCAGCGACAGATCGAAGCGCCGGAACGGCGTGAAGCGAACGCCGGCGTCGCTGGCAAGGGCCATTCTGGCCCCGGCGTCGCGCAGCCGGCGTGCCCACTCGTGATCACCGACAATGCTGCCGGTGTCGGACATGTTGCGGGCCACCGAGTATTCGTTCTGCTTCGCGGGGTCCTGCGTCGTGTGTGCCTCGTCCTCAAACTCGGGCAGCAGGCGCCGGGCAAGACCGGCCATGGTGAGCACGACCCAGGTCTGTCGTTCGACAATGTCAAAGATCAGGGAGTCCGGCAGTTCGAGCTGCCCATTCACGGCGTGCGGAATGCAGTGCTCGAGCGTATCCACGCCCGCGACGGTGGCCCGCTGGATCGCCGCGGTGTTCAATGCGTGGGCCGCGACGCGTCGACCGAGCCGGTGTGCCTCGGCGACCACGGTTTCGAGCTCCGACTCGGAGAACTGTGGCAGACGCGGATTCGAGCCGTGCGTCATGTTGCCGCCGCTTGCCATCACCTTGATGAGGTCGACGCCTCGAGCGCAGCTGGCCCTGGTGGCCTTGCGTAATTCGTCGTGCGAGTCCGCAGCATTGCCGCACCAGTGCAAGTGGCCGCCCGTCGTGGTGACGGGGGGGCCCGCGGCGAGAATCCGCGGGCCAGGGATCTGACGCGCCTCGATGGCGTCGCGGATATCGAGGGTGATAAATGCCGTATCGCCGCAGTCGCGCACGGTGGTGATGCCGCCCAACAGGCATTCGACGGCATTCCGCGCTCCGGTCAGTGCCAGTTGGGACGGGGTACCTTCCTCGACCGCCCCGCGGGTGATGGCGTGATCAACATCGCTGGTGAAGAGAAGATGCACGTGTAGGTCGATGAAGCCGGGGCAGACGGTGTGCCGGCTGTGGTCGATCACGGGCGACGCACCGGGCTCAACAGCCGCCCACGGCTCGAGCGAAGCGATGCGGCCGTCGCGGACCAGAATGCCCACGTCCGTCAGCACCTGCCTGCCGTCGCCGACAACCACCGCGCCGCAGTGAATCCAGTGCTCGGTCACGGGGTAAACCTGCGTCTTGTCACCGGTTTCCTTCGCTGTTCACCGCCGCGGCGATCGGTGTGAGCGCGGCGGGTAATCGACGGGTTGGCGTACTTCTACGCACACCACCGCCGCACGATCCCTGGGAAGAAATTGGTCGGGTGGTCGTTTGGCCCGGTGGTCGGACCAGTTTATCCAGTCCGTCGCCGGTGTCAATACCCCTATGCATCATTGATGACGATCACCGGAACGGGGTCGCCGGAAGGTGCCCTCTCGAGGGATGAGCGAGCCGAATCCACGCCGCCAGTTCATTCCGTCCGTGCAGCGGGACGGCGGCGAGAGCATCCTGACGGTGATCATCGCGTTCGGGGCGAATCTGGTGATCGCGATCGCCAAGTCCGTCGTCGCGGGCATCACCGGCTCCGCATCGCTGGTGGCCGAGGCGGCGCACTCCTGGGCGGACACCGGGAACGAGGTGTTGCTGCTTATCGCCGGCAACCGCTCGCGCCGCCCGCCCGATCCGCGCCGCCCGCTCGGCTACGGCCGCGGCTCCTACGTGTGGTCCATGTTTGCCGCGCTCGGCCTCTTCGTGGCCGGCGCGGTGCTGTCGATCATGCACGGCATCACCGGACTGCAACATCCGCAGCAGGCGACCAACGTCGCTGTCGGCTACATCGTGCTGGTGGTCGCGGTGGTCTTCGAGGGCTCGTCGCTGATCCAGAGCCTGCGCCAAGCCAGCCGGGAGGCCGGGCTGATGCGACGTGAACTGGTAGTGGACGCGGTGCTGAGTCTATCCGGCGCCGACGAGCCCAGCCTGGAGCCGCCGCAGGGCTGACTCGCCCGTCTCACCGATCGACGGACCGCAGCGTCCGCACCGCCAGCATGCCCAGCCATGCGAAGCCCGTTGACACGGCAACCCGTTGCAGCAACCCGGCGACCCGGGGCAACGGCGGCACCTGCGCGAACCCGGCACAGGCGGCGGCGAACGACGCGGCAGTGACGCCGGTTGCTGCGGCAGATACCTCGGCCCAGCGGCGATGATCGGAGCGGGACGCCCGCCTGGCGTGCAACGCCGTGGCCACCGGTACGCCCGCCATGATCGCCGACGAGGCTGCCAGGTGCAGGTAGCCAGGTCGGGTCATCCGTTCGGGCGTCGGCGGTGTCCCCGGCGGATAGCCGTTGACCGGATCGGCCGGAAACAGGCCGCAGGCGAGCAGCCCGGCCGCAGGCAGCGCGACCAGCACCGGGTCCAGTCTGGACGCACCGGGCCCCCCGGCACGGGCCACGCCCACGGCGAAGGCACTGCACAGCACACCGGTCATGAGGAAGTTGGCGCTCTGCACCGCGCCCCGCTCACCCAGCGCCAGCGAGCTCACCGGGTGGCGTAGCGCCCGGTATTCGGCGCGTCGCCAGCCCTCGACGCTGGCAATACCGACAAAGGCCGGACCGGCCGCCAGGCCACAGCCCAGCAGCGCACGAGTGAGCCGTGCCCGGTGGGCCGGCCGGTTCAATGGCATCCCGCTCCCTCGGCGACGTGCAGCAAGGACGCGCCCACCGTATGCCGCAACCATCAGCCGCCGGCCAGCGGCTCCGCGTGCTCACTCCGGCGTCGGGGCCCCCACCGGCGCCACCGCCCGCGGTCTCACGTGATCCTGCTCGCCCCCGCCCAGGCCTGCCCGTTACGCGCTATCTGTCCAATACCGCAGCCACGTCGCGCTCAGCGCCGAATCACGGCGGGTTCACACCGTGTTCGACGCGGCATCGGATGCACGTTCCTTGTGGCTAGCATGGCTTTTCGGAGGTCTCATGCGCACATTCCGGAGCGCCGTCCACGTGGCCACGCTCGCCCTGATCGCCGTCACCGCTTGCAGCGCCTGCTCGGCGGCCGGCGGCACCGTCATCGTCACCACCACGGTAACCTCGAACCCGATCGCTGCCGGCGGCGGTTCTGCTGACGCCGCTCCACCCGCGCCATCCACCGATGAACCGAATCCGACCGGGACCGTGAGCGACGCGCCATCGCCAGGGGTGTCCTCGCCACCCGGCGATGGCCCATCCGACCCCGCCACGCCCTCCTCGGCGACGTCCGCATCGGCGCCACCGAAGCCGGTGCACGTCAGCACCTTCGAGGGCGACGGCAAGACCTACGGCGTTGGTATGGCCGTGATGGTGCTGCTGTCCGCTGCGCCGACCGACTCTTCGGCCTTCACCAAGGCCGCCAAGGTCACGGTGAATGGCACACCGGCGAACGGCGCGTGGTTCTGGCAGCAGCCGACCCTGCCGGGATACAAGATGGAGGCGCTGTACCGGGAGAAGGGCTACTGGCCGGCACATTCGACGATTGCGGTGGACCTGCCGCTGCAGGGACTGTCGGCCGGAGCCGGGCTGGCCTACGACGACAGCCTGACGGTGACGTTCAAGATCGGCGCGTCGCACATCTCCTACGTCAACAGCGCACAGCACCAGATGACGGTCACCGACGACAGCAATGTCGTGCAGAACTTCCCGGTCTCTCTCGGTGCCGCCACCACCCCCACCTACGACGGCACGAAGGTCGTCATGGAGAAGAAGAATCCGGTGGAGATGAAGAGCGACCCGGGAGAGGCCGACCCCTACGACATCATGGTGCCCTGGTCGGTACGCATCACCAATTCCGGGGAGTTCGTCCACGCAGCGAGCTGGAACACCGGGAACATCGGCAGCCACAACACCTCTCACGGATGCACCAATTTGAACCTGTCCGACGCCGAGTGGTTCTACAAGTTCAGCCAGATTGGTGACGTGGTCCGCTACACGGACGCGAATCCGAAGGGCACGGTACAACCGTCCTGGGACGGCTGGGGCTGGTGGAACCTATCGTGGTCGCAGTGGTCCCGCGGCGGTGAGCTACTGAACCACTGATGCGCCGCCGTCCGTCGTGTGGCGCGTCGACGGCATACCGAGCATCACCGGCGCGGCGGCGCGCGCCAGCGTCGGATCGGGAGCCGGCTGCAGCGTGAGGATCACCGGGCAACGCAGGCACGCGGCACCGCCTTGCTCGGCGAACCATCGGCACCGGGCTCGTATTCGGCATGGCGGGAGACTCTCCACGGCCGGTTCGGTTTGCTCCACGATGCGCGCCACCAGGGAGCAGCGGCTTCCCGTGAAGTGCACGCATCCGGTGGTGGCGCACGGAGCGCCGAACCGGAACACCTCGCGGGGGTCAACGGGATCGGCCAGATCCAGAATGTCCTGCGAAACGGAAACCGCGCGGTCCAGGTAGCGGACCCCGTGATGGTCGGGGTCGTCGGTGCGCACCGCGAAGATGACGGCACCCGGCCCCGGCCCTGCACTGGGACACCAGGTCTCGCGCCGGTCGGCGCCCCCCTCTTCGGTGGACCTGCGACTGCCCACCGAAGAGGGGCCGTCCGCATCCGGCGCCGATCGAGTAGGGCGATCGGCGGTCATGGGAGGCGTCCGTACTACTCGGCGCGCTGGCCGAGGCCGCCGGCGGCCACGCCACCGAACTGCGACAGCTCGGGCCAGGCGATGATGCCCACCAGGATCGGGCCCGGGAACTGCTGCGGCCGCAGCTCCTGCTCCTTCAGCGCGGCGAGGACTCCTCCGAACGCCGCACGGGTGAGCTCGTCAACGCTGACCCTGGTGCCCTTTTCGTCCATGCTGGCTCCCTTCTGCCTGCCCACACGGGTTGCGGGTTGATGGACAGGAGGCATCGTCGGTGCCGCTGCGTACTGGGCCGTCCGGGCGACTTTTCCGACCCGTTCGGCGGCGCCCCGGTGGAGGCCGGCGGCAGGACCGGTAGCCTGGCATCCGTGGCCGACGACCCGCTGACCAGGGTTCGCGCCTTCTGTCTGGCGCTACCCGAGACGACCGAACGCACCAGTCACGGGTCGCCGGCGTTCTTTTGCGGCAAGCAGTTCGTCATGCTGTGGCACCACGGTCACCATGACCACGACTTCCCGCACCTGTGGTGCGCGGCACCGCCCGGCGCGCAGCCGGCGCTGACCCGCGATCGTCCCGATCGATTCTTCGTGCCGCCCTATGTCGGGCACCGCGGCTGGCTCGGCGTTCGGCTGGACGGCACGGTCGACTGGGCCGAGGTCGAGGACCTCTGCGAGGACGCCTACCGCTGCGTCGCGCCGAAAAGGCTGCTGGCGCTGCTGGCCGAATAGCTCATCCCGGCATTGCGGCGGGCCGCTCGGGCAGCACGCAGGCCGCGTCGTCGGAAAATCCGCTGGGCCGCACACCGAGTGCCTGGTTCAGCCGGCCACGATGGTTCTCCCAGGCGATCGTGGTGGCCAGCTCGGTCAGCTGCGCCCGGGTGAAACGGGCCAGCAGGCGCTCACGCAGTTCCTGGTCGATGGTGGTCGGGATGCGCGTCATCGCCTCGGCGAACTCCAGCACCAGTTTCTCGTCCGCAGTGAACTCGTCACTGTCCCGAAAGCGTGGCAGCTCGCGCAGTTGAGCTGCCGTGATGCCGGCTCGGCGCGCGAATGCGGAGCCGATGTCCATGCAGTATTCGCAGGTAATCAACGCCGCAGCCTTGAGTTCGGCCAGGTACTTCAGCCGGGTGTCCAGCCGGCCGCTGAGCACCAGGGCCGTTTCGTAGCCGCCAACCGCCGCCAGCACCTGCGGCCGGCGCAGCAGCCAGGACAGCAGGTCCATCCGATTGCGCCGACCCGACGGGAGGACCGCGGCGAAGTTCCGGATCTGATCGACCACGTTCATGGTTGTCCACCTCCGCCACCAGTCTGCCCCGCCCGGTCCCGAGCTGGGGCTGGCGATCACGCTCGCGGCCGCTTTCGCAGACTGGCCGTCCCGCCCGGTCCCGAGCTGGGATCGCGTCACCCGTCGGCGGTCCACGAGGCTTTCGTCACCGCTGGGGCGCGACGCCGTTCGCCTCCGCAGGCCGCGCCTGCTCGAGGAACTGCGTGTGGTACAGCTCTGCGTACAGGCCGCCGGCCGCGAGCAGCTGCTCGTGCGTGCCGCGCTCGACGATGCGGCCGGCGTCCAGTACCAGGATCTGATCGGCCTGCCGCACGGTGGACAGCCGGTGCGCGATGACCAGGGACGTGCGCCCGGCCAACGCGGTGGCGAATGCCTGTTGCACCGCGGCCTCCGACTCGGAATCCAGGTGCGCGGTCGCCTCGTCCAGCACCACGATCCGCGGTGACTTGAGCAGCAACCGGGCGATGGCCAGCCGCTGCTTCTCCCCACCGGACAGTCGGTACCCGCGCTCACCGACCAGGGTATCCAACCCGTCCGGCAGTGAGCGCACCAGCTCGGCGATCTGCGCCTGCTCCAGCGCCCGCCAGAGCTGACCTTCGGTCGCCTGCGGATTGGCGTAATTCAGGTTCGCCCGGACGGTGTCGTGGAACAGATGCGCGTCCTGCGTGACGTAGCCGACGGTATCCCGGATCGAGGCGAAGGAGGCCTCGCGCACGTCCATCCCGGCCAGCCGCACCGACCCGGATTTCGCGTCGTAGAGCCTGCTGACCAGCTGGCTGATGGTGGTCTTGCCGGCGCCGGACGGACCGACCAGGGCGACCAACGTTCCCGGCGCGGCGGTGAAGCTCACATCGTGCAGCACCGGAACGCTGGGGGTGGCGTCCAGCGTCGTGACCGACTCCAATGAGGCCAGCGACACCTCCGCCGCGGTCGGGTAGGCGAAGTCCACGTGCTCGAACTCGATCCCGGCCGGCCCGGTGGGAAGTGCAGTGGCGTCGGGCTTCTCGGCGACGATGGAGGGCAGGTCGAGCACCTCGAAGACCCGGTCGAAGGACACCAGCGCCGTCATCACGTCGACGTTGACGTTCGACAGCGACGTCAGCGGGCCGTACAGCCGGGTGAGGTAGGCGGTCAGCGCGACCACGGTGCCCACGTCCAACACACGATGGACCGCCAGCACGCCGCCCCAGCCGTAGACCAACGCCGTGGCCAGCGAGGCAACCAGCATCAGCGAGGCGAAGAACACCCGTCCGTACATGGCGCTGAGCACCCCGATGTCACGCACCTTGGCGGCCTTGCCGGCGAACTTCGCGTCCTCCTCCTCGGGCCGGCCGAAAATCTTGACCAGCAGCGCGCCGGCCACGTTGAACCGCTCCGCCGTCATCGAGTTCAGCGAGGCGTTCAGGTTGTAGCTCTCCCGAGTGATCGCCTGCAGTTTCCGGCCGATCCACCTGGCGGGCAACAGGAACAGCGGCAGCATCACCAGGGCGACCAGGGTGATCTGCCAGGACAGCGTGAACATCACGATCAGCGTGAGGGTGACGGTAAAGACGCTGCTGACCAGGTTCATCAGGGTGGAGGTGAACACCTGCTGGGCGCCCAGCACGTCGTTGTTGATGCGACTGATCAGCGCGCCGGTCTGGGTCCGCGTGAAGAACGGGATCGGCATGCGCTGGATGTGCGCGAACACCTTCGAGCGCATATCGAAGATCAGGCCCTCGCCGACCCGGGCCGAGCAGTACCGCTCGGCCAGCGACAGCGCGGCGTCCATCACGGCCAGGCCGGCAACCACCAGGGCCAGCCCGACGACCAGCGACGCGCTGTCGCCCAGAATGCCCTTGTTGATGATGTCCCGATACAGCAGCGGGTTGATCACGCCGATCACGGCGTCCACCGCCAGCAGGCCGAGGAGCACGGTGATCAACCGCCGGTAGGACCGGGCGAACCCGACGATCCGCCGGAAGGTGCCCTTGGGCAGCTTGGTCGCGGTGACCGATCTATCCCTGGCGAAGGAGCGCATGGACTGCCATCCGCCCAGACCGGCGCTCATCGTCATGGTGGATTCTCCCTGCGTGTGGTTCGCGGGCTGCTGCGCCCGGTGCCGTACGGCAGGCCCAACGCCGGCCGGTGCCACGGACTTCCCGTGTTCGCGGTGCGCGAAGCGTGCCACGGGTCCGTCCGGTGCGGGTTGCCGCCGTGCCCCGTGCCTGGCCGCCGCCTCGGTGCTCGCCCGGCACGGCCCGTCGGGCCCGTCTACACCGGCACGTGCAGCACCGGCACCAGCAGCACCCAGACCAGCACCAGGAACACCGCGAAGGCAATCATCGCCGAGCCCAGGATGATGAACAGTACGTGGCCAGCACGGCCGGTGGCCAGCCCATCATCCAGGCTGACTCGCTCCAGGTCGGCGGGGTCATAGAGCACCTCGACCTCGACGCCCGGATGCGCAGGGGCCGGCCTGGAGCCGTACATCACCTGCACACGGATGTCATGGCCATCGGGCAGCGGGAAGTCCACCACCGGAAAGTACGACGGCATGGGCGGACCGGATCTGCCCGGAGCATTCCAGTGCAGCGCGGCCGGCCTGGTGACGATCTCGTTCAGGTCGACGACCCGAGCGCGCGCCCGCACTGCACCGGCCCGGAATGCTCTGTCGGTCCTGCTCATGCGGCCGGCATAGTGCAGGAAGTAGCCGCCCAGTGCTGTGATCAGCACCGCGATGCCCAACATGATCACGGTCAGCATGGTGTGGCTCATTGTGCCGGCGCCACGGCTCAGTTCGGGATCATGCCGCAACAGCCGGAATGCGTGGCACGTCCGGGCACTCGACGCCGGTCGGCGTCCCACCGGGTTTCGTCACGCCCATGATCGTCATGGTGGAGGTCAGGACAGCGACACCGATCCACTGGGTCACCGACAACGAGTCGCCGAAGGCGAGATAGCCGACGAGCAAGGTGGTCAGGGGAAACGCGAGTTCTCCCAGCGTGGCCGCCGACGCCGGCGTTCCCCGCAATCCTCGGTAGTACAGCAGCAGGCTGAGCAATCCGGGCACCAAGGCCAGCAGCACCAGCGCGGCGACTTCCTGCCCACTGACGTGAGCCAGTACCGTGACGTCGTTGTCGGCGAAGGCGACCGCCGCGGCGGCGATCAGCCCGAAGCCGAGGCGCAGCCCGGTGAGCTCACCGAACCGAAGCTTCGCCGAGAGTTCGCGCCCCAGCACGGTTCCCAACCCCCACAACACGGCAGCACCGATGGTCAGCAGCGCCGGTGTCCATTCCGGGGCAGCCACGTGCAACGGGTCGGAGAACGCGATCAGGTACGCCCCGGCCAGGCCGCCGATCAGGTACAGGCCGAACCACGAGCGCGCCCGCTCGCCCAGCAACAGCCGTGCCCCGACGATCGCGAACAGCGGCTGAAGTTGTTGCAGCAGCACCGGAGTGGTGGGGCTGCCGTAGGTGAACGCCATGGTGAACAGCACGGTCGCGATGGCCGACGATCCACACCCGAGCACGATGAGTGCCACCCAGTCGCGGGGGCTCAGCACCCGGCGCGCCCGGCGCAGGCCGCGGACGATCAACGGGACGACGAGCAGCACCGGCAGCAGGTGATCGACCAACACGATCGTCGGCGCCGGCAGGTTGAGCGCCAGACCCCGCCGGAACAGCGGATCGGTGCCCCACAGGGCGGCGGCCGCCACCACCAGTGCGAAGCTCCGCCCGCTGGTGGGTCGCCAGAAGGTGCGGTCCTGCCCGAACTCCTGCACCGTCATCGGGCGCGGCCGTGCGTGCGGTTCGTACGGTGGGATCGTATCGAAGACGCACTCACCCGGCGCCTCGTCACCGCACGTTCATCTGTCACATCGAAACTGTACGGCGGACTGCCGGGGTCCCTCGGCCAGGGGAGCCGGCGCCGATTGCGTGGACCCACGGGCGGCCGCGGGCCGAGTCTCGAGGGCTCGGATATCGTCACCGCTCGTGCTCGGGTCCTCCAGGGCATCCGCCTGATCTATCTCGGTGGACGTCGCCCCCGAGCCATCGCTACCCGCGCTCGGCTGCCAGCGCCGCCACGAACTCGGCCAGGCTCGCCACGTGCGCATGCCCGTCCGGGGCTGGGCACAGTCCGTAGGTGTCGACGTGCACCGGCAGCAGACCGGCCGCCCGCGCACCGGTCACGTCGAAGGCGACGGTGTCGCCCACATACGCGATCGCGCCGGAATCCACCTCGAGCGCGGCGAGCGCCGACGCGAAGATCGCCGGGTCCGGCTTCGCCACACCCACCACGGCGCTGTCGACGATCACCCGCACCTCCGCCCCGGCTCCGGGGCCCACCTGGCACACCCCGAGCGTCGCCAGCAGCTCCTGCACCGTCCCGTCCGAGTTGGACACGATCCCGACCGGCAGCATCCCGGTCAACGTGCGCACCGCGGCCGCGGCGCCCGGCAACTGCTCGGACCACCAGAACGGGGTGGAGGCCATTGCCTCCGTCACCGCCTGGCTACATTCCGCCAGCACGCCGGCCGGAACCTCACAGGCCAGCAGCAGCTCGCGCCGGTAGGTGTCCCAGTCGAATCCACCGGACGAATCCGCCCGGGCCATGGCCACCCCGTGCGCACGCAGCACCGTCTCGTACTCGCCGACGCCACCGAACGGCTCCACCACTGCCCCGATTGCCGCCGGCCGGGGGACCACGAAAACGCCGCCCACGTCCAGCAGGACGCCTCGCACCGCCCGCCAGTCGCCAGGTGCGGCCATCGCAGATTCCGTCCCCTCGCCGGAGCGCGCGTTCAGCAGTCCCCCGTCCTCGCCACGGCCGGGGAGTATTGACTTTCACCGCCGAGCCTAGTTATGTTCAGCGAACGGACACAAGTGGGGTCGTCGGTAACCGACCGGGAGGCGACATGTGCGGCACGCTACGACGCCCTGCTGGCGCCGGCCTGCCATGACCGCCCCCCACGAACCGATCGGCGCCGCCGGCGGCGTCGTTATCGCCGGCGACGGCACTGCCGCGGTGCGGGACCTGCCGGTCGGACCGGACGGCCGGATCCTTCCCGCTGCCGAACCCGGCGACGCCGCCACGCGACCCGGATTGGACGCCACCGGCGCGGTGGTGCTGCCCGGCTTCGTGGACGCCCACGAGCACCTGCGTTCCTTCAGCCCGGGCAGCCGTTCCGGGGAGGGTCAGGCGCTGCCGGAGCTGCTGGCCAGCGCCGCGCGCGCCAGCGAGGCCGCCGAGCCCGACGACTATCGCGCCCTGACCGCGCTGGCCACCGCCCGGCTGGCACGGGTCGGTGTTACCTCCACCATCGACCACATCTACCCCCTGCACCGGCCCGGGATGCTGACCGCCGCCATCGACGGCCACCGGCAGATCGGGGTGCGGGCCAGCGTCGCGGTCGGCATCATGACCAAGGTCCCGGACGCGATCCGGGCCACCCCGCAAGGAATCTTCGACCTGATCGACCAGGTCGCCGACACCGATATATCCGCCGAGCAGCTGTTCGTCGCCCCGGTGTCGTTACGGCAGACCGACCTGGACGCCTATCGCGCAGCGGTGCAGTTCGCCGAGCGGCGCAATCTGCGTCTCTACACGCACATCTCTGAGTCCACCGACGAGGTCGAGCACTGCCTGGCCGAGCACGGCGTACGCCCGGTGCAACTGCTGCAGAAGATCGGCTTCCTGCGCCCCGGAACGGTTCTGGTGCACTGCGTGCACCTGGACGACCGCGATATCCAGGCCATCGCCGACAGCGGCGCCCGGGTGGTCTACTGCCCCACCAACCACCTGTGGCTGGCCAAGGGCACCGCCCCGGTGCTGGCCATGCGACAGGCGGGCGTCCAGGTGTGCCTGGGCCTGGACGGCATGGGCGATCCGTTCGCCGAGTTCCGGCAAGCGATCTTCGCTCAGGGTTCCGCGGCCGGCAACCCGGGCGCCATGACCACCGACCAGGCGTTCACCCTGGGTACCCGTGCCGGTGCCGCGGTGGTGGACATCCAGGCGGTGACGGGCACCTTGGAGCCCGGCTCGTCCGCCGACTACATCACCGTTCCGGTCGATCAGCCGGAGTTGCAGCCCATGGTGGACCCGCTGTACTCGATCGTCCGGCACGCCACCGGCAGCGCCGTCCGCGACGTGGTGGTCGGCGGCGCGCCGATCGTCCGGGACGGGCAGCTGGTCCGGGCCGACCCCGACGAATTGATCGACCGCGCCTGGCGCGCCCTTGCCGGAATCGCCGAGCGCGCAGGCTCTCCGGCCCCCCGAGGCTGGCGGACCGCCGCCTCGAGCGCTCCCTGACCGTCCCTCGTCACCGCTCCTCCCCGTTCCATCACGAAAGGCGACACCCATGACCGGTAACCCCCATCCCCTGCTCGTGCCGGGCGGTTCGCTCGCCCGCACCTTCAACCGGCGCTCGTTCCTGGGCGTCGCAGGCGGTCTCGCCGCCACCACGGTGCTCGCCGCATGCGGGTCGGACGGCGGATCCGGCGGGCAGTCCAGCACCGGGGGCGGCTCGCCCACCGGCGGCACCTCCGGTAGCTCGGCCGGCGGTACATCTGCAGGAGCGTCCGGCAGCCCCTCGGGGACGGCCGGATCCGGCGCCTCCCGGCCCACCGCCGACCTGACGGTGTGGACCACCACCCGGTTCACTCCCAACGGCGACGCGGCCGTGCCGAAGGCCGCCGCCGACTATGCCAAGAAGTTCGGCGGATCGGTGACGGTGCAGGGATTCCCGCCGAATGACCTGCTGGACAAGATCACCACCGCGGTCTCCGGAGGCGGCGGCCCTGACGTGATCATCTTCGACATCTCGCAGATCGCGCCGCTGGCCGCGGCCAACCTCGTCACCGACATCACCAGCAAATTCGACTCGCTCAAGGATCTCTACTACCCGGGCGACACCGCCGGTGCGAACTTCCAGGGCAAGCAGTACGCGGTGCCCTACGACACCAACAACGTGGCGCTGTTCTGGAACAAGCAGATGTTCGCCAAGGCCGGCATCGACTCCGCGCCGACGACCTGGGACGACCTGCTGGCCGCCGCCAAGGAACTCACCGGCGGCGATCAGTACGGATACATGCTGGGCGCCAAGGGCTACGGCTCGTTCCTGTTCTGGCCGTGGCTCTGGCAGAACGGCGGCACCATCCTCAGCGACGACAACACCAAGGCCACGTTCAACGACGCCGCGGGCGCCGAGGCGTGGCAGTTCTACGCCGACCTGTACCTCAAGCACAATGTGGTGCCGCCGTCGTTCCTGTCGGTCAGCAACTCCTGGGACCAGTTCACTGCGCCGTTCATCCAGGAGAAGGTCGCCATGATGCCGATCGGCGCCTGGGGAATCCAGCCGGTGCAGGATGGCAACCCCAAGCTGGAGTTCGACATCGCCCCGCTGCCCAAGAACAAGGCGGCTGGCACCGTCATCGGTGGTGACGGCATCGCCATCACCACCACCAGCAAGAGCCCGGACGCCGCCTGGGCGTTCATCGAGTGGATGACGGCCGCCGAGCAGGAGCCCGTCATCGAGTCCTACGACCTGTTGCCCTCTCGCAAGGATGCCGTCGAGTCCGAGTGGGTGACGAAGAGCCCGTTCAACACGGTGTTCGCCAAGCAGGGTGCCGCCGGCGTCGCCCGCCCGGCCGTGGCCAACTGGAGCGACATCGAATGGGGCGTGATGGCCGACGCCTGGGACAGCGTCATCCAGAAGTCCGCCAGCCCCGCCGACGCGCTGAACAAGGCCGCCGAGCAGACCAACGCCAAGCTCGCCGGCTCCTGAGCTGGTCCTGAATAGCACCAACTCGGCCACGGAGGACCCCCGCATTCCATGATCGGAACAACGGTTGCCGACGCCCGGACCGGCCGCACCTCGGCCGGTCCGGCACGTCGGCGGCGCGGCTGGCTGGCGCCCGCCCTGTTTCTCGCGCCCGCCCTGGTGATCATGGCGCTGGTGCTCGGCTACCCGGTACTCAGCGCGATCTGGACGAGCCTGAACGCCGACTTCCTGACCAAGCCCGACGCCGACCACTTCGTGGGGCTGGGCAACTTCACCGCGCTGCTGCTGCACGACCCGACGTTCTGGAAGACCGTCCTGCGGACGGTGATCTGGGCGGTGGCCAACCTGATCCCGCAGATCGTGCTCGGCCTGGTGCTGGCGCTGATCCTGCACCGCCGGCTGCTGGCCCGCGGGTTCGTGCGCAGCGTAGTGATCATCCCGTGGATCGTGCCGACGGTGGTGGTCGCATTCCTGTGGCTGTTCCTGCTGGACCCGACCTCCGGCCCGCTGAACCACCTGCTGCAGGCCACCGGCATTGTCGACTCGCCGCCGGTCTGGTTCTCCGACGCGTCCACCGCATTCCCGGTGCTGATCCTGGTCAGCCTGTGGAAGTGGACGCCGTTCGTCACGGTGATCCTGCTGGGTGCGCTGCAGACCGTGCCTCCGGAGCTGGAGGAGGCCGCGGTGATCGACGGCGCCGGCCGGCTCCAGCGGTTCCGTTACGTGGTGGTGCCGCACATCTCGACATCGATCGCGCTGGCCAGCCTGCTGACGATCGCCTACTCGGTCAACAACTTCAACGGCATCTGGCTGTTCACCCAGGGCGGTCCGGCCGGCGCCACCGACACGCTGACCACGCTGGCCTATCGCACCGCCTTCAAGGAGTACGACTTCGGCATGGCCGCCGCGATCTCCGTGGTGATCTTCGTCGGTCTGCTGGGCATCAGCGCCCTGTACTTCTACGTCATCGAGGGCCGCCGGCACCGCAAGGGCCGGCCGAGCCGCCAGCACCGCAAGGGCCGGGTCGCATGAAGGCCGATAAGCGGGCCGGGGTCCTCGCGCACCTGGCGGCCGCGCTGGCGATCATCGTCGCCGCGGCGCCGTTCCTGTGGATGATCCTCACCTCGCTCAAGACCCCGCCGGAGATCATCGGCACCGAGACCGGGATCCTGCCGCACTCGTTCTACCTGGACAACTACAAGAACCTCTTCGATACCGAATTCCTGGCCTACTTCGTCAACAGCGCGCTGATCGCCGTCGCCACCACCGCCATCGCGCTCGCGGTGGCCATTCTGGCCGGGTACGGCTTCGCCCGGTTCCGGTTCGTCGGTAACCGGCCACTGCTGCTGATCGTGGTGTGCGCGCAGATGTTCCCGGCCGTGCTGCTGGCGATTCCGCTGTACAAGATCATGCGCACGCTGGGTCTGCTGGACTCCCGCGCCGGCTTGGTGCTGGTGTACGTCACCTTTGCGCTGCCGTTCTGCATCTGGATGATGCGCAACTACTTCCTGGGCATGTCGGTGGAGATCGAAGAGGCCGCCCTGATCGACGGCTGCAATCGCTTCACCGCACTGTGGCGGGTGGTGCTGCCGCCCGCACTGCCGGGCGTCGCGGCCGCCAGCGCGTTCTGCATCATCCTGGTCTGGGACGAGTATCTGTACGCCAATACCTTTATCGACACCGACTCCAAACGCACGCTGTCGGTGGGGCTGGCCACGCTGATGGGTCAGTACACCACCGACTGGGGGCGGTTGATGGCCGCAGCGGTGCTGATGACCGTCCCGATCGTGGTGATCTTCGCGTTCCTGCAGCGGTTCCTGACCCACATCGCGGGCGGCGGGGTCAAGGGATGACGGCTCCGACAGCTCCGACGGCTCCACCCTCGACCTCACGATCCGTGCTGCTCACATCGGCGGGCATCCCGGGCGTCGGGGTGCGCGATGTGCGGATGGCGAACGGAGCGGTGACACAGATCGGGCACCTGGCGGCCGCACCGGGCGAGGAGACTCACGACCTGACCGGCTATCTGCTGCTGCCGGCGCTGGTCGAACCGCACGTGCACCTGGACAAGATCTTCAGCGCGCCCACCGAACTGCTCACCGACGCCGCGCCACTGACCGGACTGTCCGACGCTATCGGCCGGCATGAGACGGCCTCCCGGCGGCAGGCCTCCTCGGCGGCCGGCGCTGCTAGCGGGACATCGCAGGCGATCGACGCGGTGGTGCAGCGCGCCGAACGGGCGCTGCGCCGATACCTGGCACACGGCACCACCGCGGTGCGCTGCCACGTCGGATGCGGCCGCCCGCTGGACACCGCGAGCCTGACCTCCCTGCTGGAGGTGCGGCGCCGCATGCAGGGGCTCGTCGACGTGCAGATCGTCGCCGACATCGGTTGGCCGCTCGGTACCGCGTGGCCCGAGCACGTCGCCCACCTGCGCACCGCGCTGGAGGCCGGGGCCGACCTGGTCGGGGGCTACCCGTCCCTGGAGGTCGACCCGGAAGAGGCCATGGATGCCTGCCTGGCGGTGGCCCGCGAGTACGGCCGCGGCGTCGACTTCCACCTGGACGAGGCCCTCGATCCGGAGGATCAAGATGTGCGCGTGCTGGCCCGCCGGGTCCGCGATCGCCCACTGGATGGGACCGTGACCGCCAGCCATTGCGTGGCGCTGGGTTGTTGCGAACCGCCCATGCAACGCACGATCGCAGCAGAGATCGCCGACGCGGGCATCAGCGTGATCACCAATCCGATGACCAATCTCTACCTGCAGGACCGGCCGGCGGCGCAGATCCGCGGGCTGACCGCGATCCACGCCCTGGCCGAGGCCGACGTCGCGTTGGCCGCCGGCAGCGACAATGTGCAAGACGCGTTCAATCCGGTGGGCCGGTGCGATCCGCTGGAGGTCGCGTCGCTGCTGGTAACCGCCGCGCAGTGCGAGCTGGGCGACGCCCTGGCAATGGTGTCCACCTCGGCCCGCGCGGTCCTCGGCCTGGCACCGGCGGGCCCGCAGATCGGCGCCGTGGCGGACCTACTGGCGGTGCGCAGCGAGTCGATCACCAGCACGGTCGCCATGGCGCCGGCCGACCGGATGGTATTCACCGCCGGGCGGCTGGTGGCGCACACCCGCAGCGAGTCCTGGATCGCGGGATCCGACAACCCGCCGGGCCGGCACCAGTAGCCAGCCGTCAGCAACCAGCAGTCAGCAACAGCAAGGAGAATCACCGGTGAGGATCGTCGATGTCCGCTGCGTCGAGTACGAGGGCCGGATGGACGGCACTCGCGACTTCTGGCTGGATCGGCTGCGGCAGCCGACCGACGTCTACCCCGAGTACAGCGCCGCCGGGGCCAGCCAGCTCCGCCGCGACGAGGACGGCAACACCATCGTCACCGCCGTTTTCCTGCACATCGAAACCGACACCGGCCTGATCGGCTCCGCCGCCGCAATCAACGTCAACACCGCCGCCGTACTGCTGCACGACCTGCGCTCACACCTCGTCGGCATGGACCCGCTGGCCACCGAGAAGGTGTGGGACGTCTGCTATCGCGCGCTGATCCATGGCCGCAGCGGGTTCGGCATGATGGCAGTGTCCGCGGTGGACAACGCGTTGTGGGACATCAAGGGTCAGCACTTCGGCGTGCCGGCGCACGTGCTGGCCGGCGGCCCGACCCGGGAACGGGTGCCCGCCTACATCTCCACGCTGGGAAGCTCGCTGGAGCCGGACAGCGTCCGCGCCGAGGTCGCCGACCTGGCCGGCCGCGGCTACCGGGGCATGAAGTGGTTCCCGCGAGGGGGACCCGAGCACGGCCGCGCCGGCATCGACAGGGTCGTCGAGCTGGTGGGCACGATCCGCGATGCAGCCGGCCCGGAGATGGACATCATGCTGGACGCCTGGTCGACCTGGGATGTGCCGTTCACCGTCGAGGTCGCCAAGGCCACCGAGGACCTGCGCGTCTCCTGGATCGAGGAGCCGCTGCTGGCCGACGACACCCAGGGCTACCGGGCGCTGCGCCGATTGGTGGGTGACCGCACTCGAATCGTCGGCGCCGAGCACGAGTACACCCGGTGGGGCTTCGCGCGGCTGGTGGCCGAGGGGACGCTGGACCTGTTCCAGGCGGATCCACATTGGGCCGGCGGGATCAGCGAGATGGCCAAGATCGGCGCGGTGATCAGCGCCGGTGGCGGGCAATTGATTCCGCACGGCCAGTCCATGCAGTGCAATGCGGCGGTGACGTTCTCGGCGTCGCCGGCGCTGATCCCGCAGGCGGAGTACCTGCGCCGGCATGCGGTGCTGTACCAGCACTTCCTGGCCAACCCCATTCGACCGGTGGACGGGTTCATCGCCGCGCCGACGCTGCCCGGGCTGGGCATGGCGCTGGACGAGTCGAAGGTGCTGGCCCACCGAACGGTGGACCCGCTGGTGGCCCACCGCCCGGTCGGCTAACGCCCGGATCTCACCACACCTTCGCGGATCTCAGACACGGTTTCGGGCTCGATCGGCCCGATAACCGTGTTTGAGATCCGCGAAGTGCCGGGGGGGGTTGCTTACCACCAGCCGTCGGTGACGGCGGCAATCAGTCCGTCCCGGCCGACACCGGCCAGGTCGAAGTCCGCGAGAGTGCGCCCCTGTGCGCGGAAGTCGGTCTGGCAGGCAATCGACGCGAGGTGGATCATCGCGTCGATGGTGGGCGTCGGCACGCCCAGTTCCGCGCCCAGCGAGGACATCAGCACCTGGGCGTAGGGCACGTCCTCGGTGATGAACCGGGTGTTCAGCGCGTCCGGGCCACAGGCGAAGGTGCTGCTCGCGAATGCGCTGGACCGCAACGTCGCGTACAGCGACCCCTGGTATTCCGGTGCGAAACCCTGCTGCACCAAGTAGTGCGCGTAGCCCACGTCGTTGGTGATGCCCAGCGCCGCCCGAATGGCCAGCAGCTCGTTGTCGACACCCTCGATCACCCGGGCCACCGCCGGGGTCGCGCCCTCGCCCCACAGCAGCATGCTGCTGGTACGCCCCTCGATGGAGCCGAGGTTGCACACGATCGGCGGCACGTGGTCGATGGCATTGAAGTTCAGCAGCACCGTCTCCCACACGTTCTGTGCCGGTGTGACCCACGGCCAGATGCGGTGCGCGATGCCCACCAACGGGCTGGACGGCGGCAGCCCGGCCACCACCGTGCCCCCGGACTTGCGAGACGCGCCGACCAACGCCGGTCCGCGGACCCGGGCGCCGTAGGGCAGGCTGTTGGTCTCGGCGATCTCGACCGCCGGCCGGCGCCCGGACCGGCGCAGCGCGGTGGCCAAGGTCAGCGCCCCGCCGCCCTCGCCGACCCACAGCACCTGCTGGCCGTCGGTCAGCGCGCCGGCCAGCATGTCGGCGAACGGTCGGTGTCCGAAGGACGGCACGGATACGATGATCAGCGAGTGGCCGGCGATCGCCGCGGCGGGATCCGTGCTGGTACCGGCGATCGGTGCCACCTCGTCGCCGTGCCACTGGCATTGCATGCGCACCGCTCCCGCCGCCGCGATGGCGTCGATTCCCGCGGAGAACTGCGGGAAGTCGGCCACCGTCACCGCCACGCCGTGGCCGGACAGTTCCACCGCGGTGGACAGCGCTCCGGCGCCGGAGCCGAGAACGATGGCCCGCTCGGGCAATTCGGCGACCGCTGTCGCCGCGCCGGTGGGGGTGGGGGTGGTCATGCCAGTACCGCCTTAGCTAGTTCGGTCAGATAGTGGGTGCACTCGTCGAGGGTGCCCGGGCTCACGGACAGGATGACTTCGTCCACGCCGGAGTCGGCCAGTTGCGCCATCCGGTCGGCGACATGTCCGGGAGGCCCTGCCACGCAGAACCCGTCGACCATCTCGTCGGTGACGAGCGTGGCGGGCTCCTGCCCGGCCCGGACCGCGGCGCGCAGTGCGGTGACGTGCTCCCGGTTGAGCCCGTAGACCTCAATGAGTTCGTCGGCATAGGAGCCACCCGCCATGGTGATGCAGCGCGGCCGCAGTTCGTCCACCGCGCGTTGCCGATCGGCATCGATCTGCACGTCCAGCATCAGGGCCAGCGACACCGACCGCTCCGGACGGTGATCCCCGGCGGTGCGCAGATGCTCGCGCACGTAGCGCACGTGAGTAGGCGCCAGGCCGTGCGTGATAACCCCGTCGGAGATCTGCCCGGCCAGTTGGAGCATCTTCGGTCCGCGGGCAGCCAGGTAAATCGGTGACGGTGCGGCCGAGAAGTGCAGCCGAGCCCCGGTAGTGGCGAAGGTCTGGCCGGACACGTCGGCGGTGCCGTCCTGCAGCGCGCGCACGATCTGCACCGACTCCCGGGTGGCGCCCAGCGGACGACGCAGCGACAAGGCCAGCTGGGTGCCGAATTCGAAGCCGCCGGGGCCGAGGCCGAGCACGAACCGTCCACCGGAGAGTTCCTGCAGCGTCGCGGAGGTACTGGCCAGCAGTGCGGGGTGGCGGAGGAACGGGCTGACCACCGCGGTGCCGAGGGTGATCCGGCTGGTCCGATCGGCCATCAGCGCCAGGGCGGCGACCGCATCCCGCGCGAAGTAGTGGTCGGCGAGCCACACCCCGTCGAAGCCGAGATCCTCCGCGCGGCGGGTCAACTCGGCAACCTCGGGCAGCGGCCGGTCCAGCCGCACCGTTACTCCGTATTTCACGACGTGTCCCTTTCGTCGGTGGTGGCGGGCGCCGTGCCCACCAGCGGCAGCAGCGCCTCGATGAGCAGACCGCCGGCGGCGGCGCGGCGATAGTCGGCCGAGCCGCGCAGGTCGTCAATCGGCGAGAGCTCGTCGGACAGCGTGGATGCCGCCCGCTCGGCAATCGCCCGTGTGGGTCGCTGGCCATCCAGTACCCTTTCGGCGCGGGGGCAACGGATCACGGTCGGGGCGGCGGCACCCACCGCAAGCCGGACATCGCGCAGCCGGCCGTCTGGCGCGAGGGTCCACTGCCAGGCCAGATTGACCACCGCGATGGTCAGCGCGCGCCGTCCGCCGATCTTGCGAAATCCCTGTTCGCCGGCGTGGTCCCGCAGGTCGACGGCCTCGATCCATTCACCGGCACGCAGGTCGACGCGACGCGGGCCCAGCAGGAACTCGGTGATGGCTACCTGCCGGGGGCCGGACGCGCCACGCAGCCGCACCGTCGCATCGGCGGCGACCAGCGGCGGCATCAGGTCGCCGGACGGGGATGCGGTCCCGAGGTTGCCGCCGATGGTCGCCCGGTTACGGATCTGCAGGGAGGCGAAGACCGCGATCGCCGCGCGCACCCCCGGCAGCCGGTCACCGAGATCGGCTGCCACCACGGCGATCGGGGTGGTAGCCGAAAGCCTCAACCGACCGTCGGGGAGCGCACGCACCGGCGGCGGCGCGCCGCGCAGGCTGGTCAGGTCAACCATGGCTGGCACCGCGCGCCCGGCTCGGCGTTGCACCAGCAGATCGGTGCCGCCGGCGAGCGGGAGCGGCGAGCCGGCCGGGGCGGCGAGCATCGCATCGACCTGTTCGGGGCTGGTCGGGCAGGCCAGCGTCGTGCTGGGCGTCACGGCTGCACCGCTCGGATGGCGCCAACGATACTGCGATACCCGGTGCAGCGGCACAGATTCCCTTCGAGCCCGCAGCAGATCTGTTCGTCGGTCGGCTGCAGGTTCTCCGACAGCAGGGCGTGCGCGGAGACGATCAGCCCGGGGATGCAGAATCCGCACTGCGGAGCGTGTGCGGTGACCAGCGACTCACGCAGCCGGTCGGCCAGCCCGGGCTGGTCGGCCGGGTCGTTGTCCCCCAACGACTCCGCCGTGACCACCTGCCCATCGGCCACCTGCCCGACCAGCACCAGGCAGGAGCACACCGGACGGCCGTCCACCAGCACCGTGCAGCTGCCGCATTCGCCCATGCCGCAGCCCTCCTTGGCTGCCCGCAGGCCCAGGTCGTCTCGCAAGTAGTCCAACAGGCGGGCGGCCGGATCGTCCGGATGCACGGTGGTGCCATTGACCCTCATGCCGCCGTGCCCCCCACACGCCTGGTGCGGCCGGAAGACCCTGGCCCGCCCCGCATCCAGCCCAGCAGTCGCTGCGGCGTGATCGGCAGCCGATCCGGCAGCACATCGACGGCCTCGAACACGGCGGCAGCGATCGCCGGCGCAGTGGGCACCACCACCACCTCGGACATACCCTTGGCCCCCATCGGGCCGGTGGGCTCGTTGCCGGGCACCAGGATGGTCTCGATCGGCGGCACGTCGCGCACGGTGGGCATCAGATAGTTCTCCAGGCTGGTGGTGACCGGCCGCCCGCCGACGACCAGGTGCTCCTCCATCACGGCGTAGCCGAGTCCCTGCGCCACGCCGCCTTCCGCCTGACCAATGACGCCCGCCGGGTTGATGGCGGTGCCGCAGTCCACGGCGCAGACCAGGCCGAGCACGTGCAGCTCACCGGTGAGCTCGTTCACCTCCACTCGGGCCACCTGCGCGGAGCAGCTGAACACCAGGTGCGGGGTGTATTCGCCGAGCTGGCCGGCTGGGATCGCACCGAGTTCCGCTTCGGGCAACGGGAACTCGCCCACCAGCTCGGCGCGGCCGGCGGCGATGAGCGCCCGGCAGGCCGCGGCGTCCACCCGGTCCGCTCCGGTCATCTGCCGGACCCTGGCCAGCAGCTCGTCGCAGACTCGGCGCACCGCTGCCCCGCCGGAGTAGGTGCTTCGCGACGAGGCGGTTGGTCCGGACTCCGGCACCAGCTGGCTATCGCCGACCCGCACCCGCACCCGGTCCAGGGGCAGCGCGAGAGCGTCGGCGGCGATCTGCGCATAGGTGGTGTCGATGGCCTGCCCGGTGTGGTTGGGGCCGGCCCAGATCTGCACCAGCCCGTCCCGTGAGACGATCAGCCGGGCTCGCGCGACATCGCCCTTGGCGCTGCCTAGTCCGACACCCTTCATGGCCAGCGCGATACCGGTACCACGGCGCCACGGCGCCCGCTGGTCGCGCCGCCAATCCGCCCGACCGGCCCACCAGGGATGCTTGGCTGCCGCCGTCAGGGTCTCGGCGGCCCGCAGCCCGGACGTGACGTGGTGCCGGTACAGGCCGTGCTCGTCGCCACCCCGCAGGATGTTTCGCAGCCGGATTTCCACGGGATCGATGCCCAGCCGGTCGGCCGCCTCGGTCAGCGCGGTCTCCAACGGGAAGGCCACCTGTGGGACGCCGTAGCCGCGGAACGCGCCCCCGTTGGCGTTATTGGTGTACACCACGGTGCCGTCGAACCGGGCCATCGGCATTCGGTACGGTCCGACCGAGAGTTCCGCGGAGGTCTTGAGCACGTACGGCCCGGAGGTGACGTACGGCCCGGTGTCGGCCAGGCACACCATGTCCGAAGCGGTGATGGTCCCGTGGGCATCCAGGCCGAGCCGGATGGTGGTGTCGAACGGGTGCCGCTTCGGACCGACCGCCATCACGTCCTCGCGCGTCATCCGCAGGTGCACCGGGCGTCTGGTCATGAAGGCCAGCACCGCCAGGTACACGGGCATGGGGTCGTCGTTACGGGATCCGAATGCCCCTCCCACCGGATTGGAGATCAGTCGCACGTCGGCGATGTCGATCCCCAGCGCACCGGCAATCTTCGCGCGGTGTACGCCCGGATTCTGCGAGCCACACCAGACCGTCACGCCGTCGCCCTCGATATCGGCGACCCCGCCGGGTGTCTCGATGGCCACGTGCTCCTGGGATGGGGTGTGCACCACCCGCTGGATCACCAGGTGCGATGCGGCCAGCGCGGCCTCCACGTCGCCGGAGGCGAAACTGGTGTGCGCGGCGCGGTTCCCGCCCTCGTGCAGGGCGGGCGCACCGGGCGCGAGGGCGGCGGCCACCGAATCCACCACCGGCAGGTCGGTGGTACGGATCCGTACGGCCGCCGCGGCGGCCTGGGCCGTCGACTCGTCCACGGCTGCGATCAGCGCCACCGGGTCGCCGAACTGCAGGACGGTCTCGTCCGCCAGCACCGGCCCGTGTGCCTCGGTGGGTCCCAGCATATTCACCGGGACGTCCTCCGCCAGCAGCACGGCGACCACGCCGGGGATGGCACGGGCCGCGGTGACGTCGATCTCGTCGATCCGGGCATGGGGCACCCTGGCACGTGCGATGGCGCCGTGCAGCATGCCCGGCACCCGACGGTCGGTGACGTACTCCAGCCGGCCGGTCACGATCGGCCATCCGTCGTCAGCCGGAATGGACTGCCCCACGGTCGGTGTCGGGCGGGTCCGGGTCTGTTCGGCGCTGCGGGTCGGTGTCGTCATGTGCGTACCCGCCCGGTCCGATCGCGGTGGATGGCGGGTGCCGGCGGTTTCGGCCCCGCCGTCGAGGCCGCGGCCGGCAGGCCCGTAGCCTGTGGCCCGTCCCCCCGCGCACCGACCGTTCGGAGCTCATCGACATGACCACCCCGGTGATCACCTGCCTGTCCACCTACTCCGCCGACCTGGTGCGCGAATTGGCCGGCCGGCGCGACATCGAGGTCCTGCTGCCCGATCCCGCCGCGGGCCAGGCCCAGGTGCCCGCCCTGGTGTCCAGCGCGGACGTGGTGATCGGCGACGCGGCCCGCCGGTATCACCTGGACCACTCGGCAATCGACGCCATGACGCGCTGTCGGCTGATCGAGCAACCCTCGGTGGGCTACAACACCATCGACGTCGAGGCGGCGACCCGGCGCGGCATCCCGGTGGCCAACACCCCCGGCTACAACGCCGACACCGTCGCGGACTGGGTGCTGATGGCGATGCTCCTGCTGCTGCGCGACGGAGCGCGCGCCGATGCGGTGATGCGCCGCGGCGAGTGGCAGCCCTGGCCGAACGGTCGGGAACTGGGCGCGCTGACGGTCGGCATCGTCGGCATGGGCAACATCGGTGCCGCGGTGGCCCGCCGGGTCACCGGATTCGGCGCCGCGGTCGTCTACTCCAGCCGACGCGAGCACCGGGTTCCGGGCGTCCCCGATGCACGGCGGTTGGACCTGCCGGACCTGTTGCGCGTCAGTGACATCGTCACCCTGCACGTTCCGCAGACCGCCGAGACGACCGGCATGATCGGTGCCGCCGAGCTGGCCGCGATGCGCGACGGCTCGATCCTGGTCAATGCCAGCCGGGGTCCGGTGGTCGATGAGGATGCGCTGGTGCGGGCACTGCGAGCCGGCCGGCCCGCGCAGGCCGCCCTGGACGTCTTCCACACCGAGCCACTGGCAGCCGACTCGCCGTTGCGGGCACTGCCGGGCACCTACCTCAGCCCGCACATCGCCGCGAACAGCGAGCAGGCACGGGAGCGGGTGCACCGCATGGTGTCCGACAACCTGCGGTTGGCCCTGGATCACCACAGCCCGCGGCACGTCGTCAACCCGGACGTGCTGCGCGCAGGGAGCTGAGCCCATCACGACGCCAGCCAATCCAGCGCAACTGCCGCTGTCCACGACTGGTTCGCGCTGCCAAGACCCTGTCCGGACTCCGGTTCGTAGTATTCGGCGAAGGTGCCATCAGCCAACTGCTGCAACGATTCCGACCGCAGCTGCGCGGCCAGGTCATCGTCACCGTAGCGTCGCGCGGTCCACCACAGCAGCCAGCCGATGATGGGCCACTGGGGGCCTCGCCAGTAGGTGCGCGGCCGGTAGGCAGCCGCGTCCGGGGCCGTGGTCGGCGGGATGGCAAACCGTAACGTGGGATGCCCTGCCCATCGCGGGCCGCGCAGCCGCGCCACCAAGTCGGCGCGGCGATCCGGGTCGGGCTGGCACAGCAGCGGCGCAAACCCGGCCACGGTCGGGGTGTCCAGCCAGGCCCCGGTGCGCAGGTCGCGATCCCGCGCCAGGCCGGTCTCGGGCGAGACCGCCTGCGCCACACCGGTTCGGCAGCGGCGGGCGATGCCGTCCAGTTCGTCGGCGACGACCCCCCGGCCCAGGTCGACGGCGAGCTCGGCCAGCAGCTCACTGGCATGGGCCAGCAGCGCCGTCACCAGCACGTCGCCTACCCGGAAGTCGACGTGTTCGGCGATCACCTCGTCGTCCCAGCCGACCCGCACCATCTGCTCCACCAGCCACAGATAGCGGCGATAGTCCGCGTCGGAGGGGCGCTGCGCCGCATCGGCCACATGCCGATTGTCCAGTCGGGTGTAGTCCTGCATCGCTCCCGGATGCACGGCGGCATAAGGGATATCCCAGCGCGGCGAGTTGTCCATGCCGGACTCCCAGCTGTGGTGGATTTCCACCAAGGCATCGCCGTTGCGGCCCCGGACATCGGCCAGCCAGCGATGCCAGGCGAGCCACGCGTCGAAGGTGCCGGACAGGAATTCCTCGGCGCTCCGCCGGTCGCTGCCGCCCCGCCGCCGGCCCTCGGCGACGATCGCGTACACGGCGATGGCATGCACCGGTGGTTGGCAGATCCCGGAGGTGACGACACCGGCGGGGGCAACGCCGGCGGTGCGCCACCGATCCGGTCCGGGGAAGTAGCCGGCCGCGTCGGTGAACACGATGTGCGGGATCATGCCGCTCGACCACTGGGCGCGCAGCAGCGAGGTCAGCTCGGTGATGGCCCGCGGCACCGACAGCCGGGCCAGGCCCACCGCGACCAGCGCGGCATCCCAGCTCCACTGGTGCGGGTACAGGCTGGGGGCCGCCACGGTGTGCGTGCCACGGTCGTTACCGCGCAACACGGCCGCTGCCGCACCGGCCAGGTCGACCGCCCGGGGGGCGGACACTCCGGTCACGAGGGCCCACCCGCCGGGTTCGTCACCGGCGATGCCGGCAGTGCCGGCACCGCATCGTCGGCTCGGCCGTCCGACACCCGATCCGGCAGGCACGTACACCCGCGCATCACGCCTCCGACCCGCCTGGCACCTACTTGTGTTCGCTTGCTGAACATAACTACCAGCTGTCACCATAGTCAAGAGCCGCCGGGCCTGCGGCGGTGGTCGACTTCACGGAGGTGACGATGTCGTCGGACGAGCCGGGCGCACCGGCACTGCCGCTGCCGGTCGCCACCGTGCCCGCCGGGCCGGCGTCACCGGGTTACCTGCTCGCCCTGATCCGGTCGCGGGCGGTCTGGACCCGACAGCAGTTGCTCGCCGCCACCGGCATGTCCCGCACGACACTGTTCGAGCGGCTGGACGTGCTGTTTAGGCACCGGCTGGTGTACGAGGCCGGATCGGCGGGCTCGGACGGGGGTCGCCCCGCCACGCTGCTGCGGTTCGACGATCGGCAGCGGGTGGTGCTGGTGTTCGACCTGGGCCAGACGCACGGCCGGATCGGGGTGGCGGACCTGTCGGGGCGGACGCTGCGGATGACGCTGCTCCGGCTGGATATCGCCGAGCCGCCCCGGACCCTGCTGCCGCGACTGCTGGACGCCGGAACAGCCCTGTTGCAGGCCGCCGGCGGCGAGCATCTGATCGGCATCGGGATGAGCGTGCCGGCGCCGGTGGGGGCCTCGGCCAGCACGCTGGGCGCGTCGACCACCATGCCGGAATGGGTGCGCTACCCCATTACCGAGCAGATCCGCGAACGCTGGCCGGTTCCGGTGCTGATCGAGAACGACGCTCGCGCCTTCGCCCTCGGGGAGTCCAGTACGGTCCCCCTGGCGCACGGGGCCACCCTGCTGGCGGTGAAGCTGGCCAGCGGTATCGGGGCCGGCATCGTGCTGGGCGGGCAGGTGATCTCCGGAGCCAGTGGCGCCGCCGGGGACATCGGCCATATCCGGATCACCGAGGACGGCCCGACCTGCCTGTGCGGCCGGCAGGGTTGCCTGGCGGCCTGGGCGTCCGGCCGGGCGCTGCTCGAGCAGCTACGGCCGCACGGAGTGCGGAACCTGGAGGACCTGGTCGCGCGGGTCAATCGGGACGACGACGCCGCGGTGGACGCGGTGCGGTTGGCCGCCGACCGGCTGGGGCAGGTGCTGGCCGCGGTGGTGGCGACGGTCAACCCGCAGACCCTCGTGCTGGGCGGCACCCTGGGGCAGCTGCCGTCGGTCGTCGCGCAGGTCGACCGGCGGCTGCGATCCAGCGCCATGGAGTGGGCAACCCGAGACCTGTCGGTGATTGCCTCCCGGCTCGGCGACGAGGCCGTCAGCGCCGGACTGACCGCGATGGTCGCGGCGCACGTGTTCGACCCCGCCGCGGTCGACGCCCAGGTCGACGCCGGGTAGCTCGAGCGGCGCAGCGCCGGATCGCCCGCCGCCCTATCCCCGACGGTCAGCCCCAGGGCAGGTCGAGATTCCTGCCAGGCCACTCGCAGCTACCGGACAGCTCCCGCACCAGGCTGACGAAAGTGCGGGTGGTCGCGCGTTCCGGATCGCGGCGCCAGGCCAGCAGCAGCGGCAGCAGGACGGCATCCTCGGCCAGCGGCAGGTACCTCACGCCGGGGACGGTGAAGTGGTAGATCGAGCGTGGCGCCAACGCCACGCCCATGCCGGCGGCGACCAGGCTCACCAGGCTATGGGTGTCTGCGACGGACTGGACGATGGACGGTTCGAAGCCCGCATCCAGGCAGGTCTTGAGGACCACCTTGGTCGTGTTGGCCCCCGACCCGCGGTAGGCGATGAACGGCTCCCGCTCGAGCATGGCGACTTCCACCGGGCGCGCGCGCACGGCGAGTGGGTGCGCGCTCGGCAGCGCCGCTATCAGCGGCTCGTTGTCCAGCGTGAACACCTCGACCACATCCAGCGGCACCGGCGGCCGGAGCAGCCCGACGTCGATGGTCCCCGCCCGCATCCCATCGACCTGCGCACCGGTGAGCACCTCGCTCTTGATCACCAGGTCGACCTCCGGGTACCGCTTGCGAAACTCCTTTGCCAGGAACGGAAGCCAGGAGTAGGTGACGGAGCCGGGGAATGCCGCCACCAAGGCGCCCACCCTGCCGTCGCCCACCGCTCTGGCACGTGCCTTGCCCTCCTCGAGCTGACTGAAGATGCGGTGGGTGTGACCCAGGAACTCCGCACCCGCTGGAGTCAGTCGCACCTGACGCGTGGTGCGCTCGAAGAGCATCACCCCGAGTTCCCGTTCGAGGCGATGTATCTCGCGACTGACGTGCGGCTGAGCGACGTTCAGGGCGGCCGCAGCTTTGGTGAAGTGCGAGAACTGTGCCACCGCCGCGAAGTACCGCAGCTGTTGCAGGTCGGTCATCCTCCTGCTTTCCATACTCATGACGTATTAATCGGGCTATTTCCAGTCTTGGACAGCATAGCCGCCCGAGCACTAACGTCACCTGCGCTGATGCCGCCCCGGCGCTGAAAGGCCCGCAGGCGACCAGACACGGTCACATCCCCCACAGGAAGAGTGGTTGAGAACGCGATCATGCAGGTTGACGACATCGATGTAGTGGTTCTGGGAGCCGGCGCTTCTGGCATAGCGGCAGCAATCGCCGCCGCCGAATCGGGGGCGAGGGTGGCACTGATCGAGCGATCAGCCTGGCCCGGTGGCGAGTTGATCAGCGGGATCCCCATCCTCGGTTGCGCCAACGGTAACGGCGAGTGGGTGGTTCGAGGCGTCCTGACTCGCCTGCTGGATAGCGTGCGGGCGCTGGGCGGCTATGTCGGTCTGAACTTCGACTGGCGCACCATGTGGGGGGCGTGCTTCGACCCCGAACCCATGAAGCTGGCCGTGGTTCAGTGCCTGCGCCTGGCAGGTGTCGACCTCAGGTTGCGAACGCTCGCGACCGGCGTCGCCACCGACCGGCAGGGGGCACCGACGGGTCTGGTGGTCACCGACGGGCACACCGAGCAGCTGCTGCGCTCGAAGATCCTGATCGACGCCAGCGGTGATGGATGGTTGGCCGAGCACGCCGGATTGCCCCTGGAGGAAGCCGACGGGAGTGGGGGATTCCAACCCATCAGCGTGATGTTCCGCATCGCGGGCATCGACTTTCCGCGCCTGCTGGAGTTCGTCCGGCAGAATCCTGATGACCTGATCGTCGCGGAGAATCCCTTCATCACCGCCACGCGCGAAGAAGCGGCCGCCAAGGTGGCGGACTCCGGTGTTCCCTTTGTCGCCATCGGCTCCGAACACCCCGGCAGTCGCCTGCATCGGGCGATCGCCGAGAACCGGATGTTCCCTACCACGGCGTTCTACATGACGCCCACCTCACTGACCCGCAGCGAGCTGACGCTGAATGTGACGCGGATTGCGAAGGTCAACGGTGCCGATGCCTCCGCCGTTTCGCGGGCACTGCCCACTCTGGCCGATCAGGTGGTGCAGGCAAGGGACTTTCTGGTATCGGAGGTGCCCGGTTTCGAGGACTCCTGCATCGCGGCGGTCGGTCCGCACGTGGGAATTCGCGAGACCAAGCGCATCGTGGGGATGGTCGAACTGACGACGCAAGACGTCCTGTCCGCCAGGAAACGGGACGACGGAGTCGCGCGCGGCTCCCACCATGTCGACATACACGCCGATGGCTCACTCCAGGTCAGGGAGTACATCGCCAGCGGCGGCTCCTACGACATCCCCATGGGATCCCTGATACCCCGCGGTGGCGGCAACGTCATCGTCGCCGGTCGATGCATCGGGGCATCACGGGAGGCCAGCGGGTCCGCGCGGGTGATCGGCAGCTGCGTGGCGACCGGCGAGGCCGCCGGTGTCATGGCGGGGGTCGCGATCGCCACATCGCTCACCGATGTCAGCGACCTGGATGTCGACGTCGTGCGTTCTGAGCTCCAACGGCGAAAGGCGCTACTGGACAGGACCGTCCAATAGCGGCCGACGTAGTTGATCACGGCAAGGTCGATTCGGGAGGTCCCATGAAATTCGTGTGGCGCCCGCACCCGGCGGCGCCGGCGCGCCAGGGCCCTGCATCGGCCAATTCGGCGCGGCAGCGCCCCGCACACGCGAGGGCTCCGCGGCACTCACGTCACCGCTTAGTGGGTTCGCTTCTCCGCGCGCCGCACCCGGCGTCGCTCGTAGCGCACCGTCAACGGGCCCACCAGACGTGGCCCGGCCAGCTTGGTCTCCAGCCGGCGCGCCTCCCGCTTGAGCGGCTGCGCCAGGTACTGCCCGCCGATCACCCCGGCACCCAGCGCGACGGTGATCGCTGCCGCGTTCGCCAGCGCAAACAGCGCTCCGTCGGAACCCTGGCTGAACAGGGCCAGCGCCCGGTAAGCCGACAGCCCTGGCAACAGCGGCACGATCGCGGCGGTGACGATCAGCAGCGGCGGAACCCGGCACCGCCCAGCCACGGAGAAGCTGACCACGCCGATCACCCCCGCCCCGACCGCCGACGACCACGCGACATCGATGCCCACCCCGAACATCGCCAGGTAGACACCCGTCCCGGCCGCCGCGATCAGCGCGCCCGGCAGGATCGATCGGCCCGGAGCCCGCGCCGAGAACGCATACGCGGCAGCCGCTATCGCCGACCCGGCGACCGTCCACGGCCAGGGTGCCAGAATGATGCTGCCCGGGTCGATGTCACCCAGCCCGATCCCGAACACCGATGCCAGGGTCAGGCCGCCGGACACCCCGCCCAGCACGCCGACGGTGGCCATGATCGCCTCCAGGAACCGGGCACCGGCGGTCAGCGGGAATCCGGTCAGCGCGTCCTGGACCGCACCCAGGAAGCTCACCCCCGCCAGCAGGATGAAGATGCTGGAGGTGATCACCCTGCTGGGTCCCACGTTGTCGATGGCATAGGTCGCACCGGCGGCCATCAGGGTGGCGAACAATCCGCCCACGGCCTGCTGGTAGAACACTGGCACCCGTCGGCGACCCAGTTCCCGCTGGATGATGTCGATGCAGCACGCCGCGGCGAACGCGATCAGCAGCACCTGCCAGGGGCTATCCAGCATCAGCGCCACCCCGACGCCCATCACGCCCAGCGACACCGTCACCTTCCAGGCAGCGCGGCGGTGCGGTGACGAGGTCAGCGTCCTGATCGCGTCGGCCGCCCCCTCCCGCCCGATCCGGCCGGCGACCAGATCGCGCACCAGCAGGTCGACGGCGGTCAGCACGTCGTAGTCGGCCTGCCGGGTGCGAACCTGTCGGATCTGGACCAGCGCCGGCCGGTCACCCGGGGGCTGGTGGGTCATGGTCAACTCGGTGAAGGTGACGTCCGCCGTGAACGAGTGCAACCCCAGCACCCGGCCCACGTTGTTCATCTGCGCGCTGACGTCAGCAGCACCGGCACCCGCGGCGAGCAGCAGCTCCCCGATGCGCAGCGCGAGGTCCATGGTGCGATAGACGTCACCGCTATCCGGGTCGCTCGGGGGACCGCTGCTGCTGGTCATGGCGCACCCAGTGTGCCCGGCCCCGGTGTTCCGGGCGATCCCACGCTGGGTGGCGTCAAGCCTCGTCGGTCGCAAACAGCTCCAGGTGCCCGCACGCGGTGCAGCGCAGGGCCCGGATCAGCGACCGATCCCTGCCCATCCGGTGCGTGTTGCCGAACATGCTGACCTCGATCGGCCCGGCGAGCCAGCGCACCCGGCCCTGGACCGTGTCGTCGATAAAGCCGTCTGCCAGCTGCGTGGACCCGCACCGCAGGCAGGCTATGGGTTGCGTCATCATCGTCCTCCCCGACGGCGTGCGGCCACCCTCAGCGGCGTGGCCGGATCGCCCCCGGCGACCCACGGCACAGTATCCGCGGCGTGAGCGACCAACAACCCCCGACGCCGCGGTTACGCTACGGTCAGCCGGGTTCCAGTACGGCAGAGACCACCCCGAGGTGCCGGTGACCACGTCGAAGAAGCAGCCCCCGTCGCCGGCCGCTGCCGAGCGGCTGGCGAACCTGCTGGCCATCACCGACACCGACCTCAACCGGCTGGGTGTGGACGAGTTGTTGGCCGAGATGATCGACCGGGTTCGGTCGATCCTGGAGGTCGACACGGTGGCCGTCCTGCTGCTGGACGAACCCGGCGAGCACCTGATCGCGCGGGCGTCGCACGGCCTGGACGAGCCCACCGGACAGGGTATGCGGCTTCCGATGGGGGTGGGTTTCGCCGGTTCGATCGCCGCCCGGCGCGCGCCGGCCACGCTGGCTGAGGTGAGCCCGGGCACCGTCGCCAACCCCTCGCTGTGGCAGAAGGGAGTGCGCACCATGCTGGGCGCGCCGATGCTGCGCGAGGAGCAGGTGATCGGCGTGTTGCACGTCGGCCGGCTGGACGACCGCGCCTTCACCGACGAGGACACCGAGTTGCTGATGGTGGCGGCCGACCGGATCGCGGGCGCGGTGACGGCGCAGCAACTGGCCGCCGAGACCGCCGCCACCGAACTGCTGGAGCGCAGCCTGCTGCCGAGCCGGTTCCCCTCGGTGCCCGGTGTGCAGTTCGCCAGCCGGTACGTGGCGGCGGCGGATCGGACGATCGGCGGTGACTGGTACGACGCGTTCACCCTGCCGGACGGCGCCCTGTGGCTGGTGATCGGTGACGTGGTCGGCCACGGCCTGCGCTCGGCGGTAGTGATGAGCCGGGTGCGCACGACGCTGCGCGCCTACGCGTTGCTCGGCGGCGGACCCGCCGAGGTTCTGGAACTGACCGACCGCAAGGTGCACCACTTCGAGATGCGCACCATGACCACGGTGCTGTGCGCCGTCTCGCATCCCCCCTACCAGACGTTCGAGGTCACCTCGGCGGGGCATCCGGCACCGGTCTTGGCGCGACCCGGCGAAGACGCGGAGATCCTCGACGTGGACACCAATCCGCCGCTGGGCTCGGTGCCCGACCTGACCCGAACGAGCGTGCAGATCGACGTGCCGCTCGGCGCGGTGCTGCTGCTGTACACCGACGGGCTGGTGGAGGACCGCGGGTCGCCGATCACCGACGGTATGAACCGGCTCGGTCGGGTCGTTCGGGATGATCATCCAGAAGTGGTGTGCCGCACCGTGATGCGTCGGATGGTCAGCACCGATCCCCCGGACGACATCGCGCTGCTGGCGATCCGGCGGGTGGCGACCGCCGAACAGTAAACGCTGAGAGCGCTCATAGGCAGTTCTCACCGGCGAGCCGCAGCATGGTCGGCATGCAGGTTGCGGCGCCCCGCCGCGAACCGTGGCTCGCCAGGAGCGCCGATGACCGCTACGACATCGCCGCCCGGCGCGATCCGACGGTCGACCGTGCACGCCCGGGCCCGGCGGCGGCGATCGACCCTGGCCGACCTGACCGGCGGCGCGGCGTTGGCGACCCTGGTGTTCGTGGTGGCCCTGTGGCTGCGGGGCGGCGGCATCCGGACCCTGGCGGGGCCGGGCGGATTCGCGCTGACCACCGGCCGGCTGACCGGGCTGCTGGCCGCGGATCTGCTGCTGATCCAGGTCATGTTGATGGCCCGGATCCCACTGGTGGAGCGGGCCTGGGGGCAGGACGTGCTCACCCGCCGGCACCGCACCATCGGCTACTGGTCGTTCTACCTGATGCTGGCGCACATCGTGCTGATCGTCATCGGCTACACCCAATCCGGAACGATGACGCTGCTTCCGCAGACCTGGGACATCGTCGTCAACTACCCCGGCATGCTGCTGGCGGTGGCCGGGACCGCTGCCCTGGTCGCAGTGGTGGTGACGTCGATCCGGGCGGCGCGACGCCGGATGCGCTACGAGTCCTGGCATCTCATCCACCTGTACGCGTATCTGGGGGTGGGACTGGCGTTGCCGCACGAGCTGTGGACGGGATATGACTTCCTGGCCTCACCCGTGGCCACCGTGTTCTGGTGGACGCTGTGGGGCGTGGCGGCGGGCGCAATCGTCATCTTCCGCTTGCTGCTTCCACTGGTGCGCAGTGCCTTTCACTCGTTGACGGTGGAGGCCGTGGTCTCGGAGGCGCCCGGCGTGGTGTCCGTCATCATGCGTGGCCGGCACCTGGACCGGCTGCCGGTCCGGGCCGGGCAGTTCCTGCACTGGCGCTTCCTCGGCGGCCCCGGCTGGTCTCGCGCGCATCCCTATTCGGTGTCCGCCGGACCCAGCGGCGACCGGATTCGCATCACTGCCGCCACGAGCGGTGACGACGGATCCAGGCTGGCCACGGTCCGTCCCGGCACTCGCGTCCTGGTGGAGGGCCCGTACGGCGCGCTGACCGCCGACCGACGCCGGCGGCGGGACGTGCTGCTGGTCGCGGCCGGCATCGGCATCACGCCGATGCGGGCGTTGGCCGAGCAGGTCGCGACCGAACCCGCCACGTCGGGGCCGGGCGGACCGCGCCCACCGACGGTGGTGCTGCTGCACCGGGTGCGCACGCCGCACGACGCCCTGTTCGGGAGCGAGCTCTCGTCCCTGTCCCGGTGGCTCACCGTCCGGACGGTGCTGCTGGTCGGGCCGCGAGATCCGGCTGGCAGCTGGCTGCCGGCCGCGCCGGGGCCCGCCGACCCGGCCGAGGTGCTGCGCCGCCTGGTCCCCGACCTTGCGGAACGCGAGGTGTACCTGTGCGGTCCGGCCGGCTGGATGGCCGCCGTCGCCGTCACCCTGCGCACGCTGGGTGTGCCGCTCGATGCGATCCACCGGGAGGACTTCAGATGGTGACCCACGATCGGCGGCTTGCGCGCACCGCGCCGGCCGTCCACAGCACCCCGAGGAGGTCGGCATGCGACGCATCACGCTCGCGGTGCTGAGCACCCTGGCCGTTCTGGTGTTGCTGCTGTCCTACCGGACCAGCCTGGGTGGCGGCGTGGCCGCCCAGCCCGCCCAGCGGGCGACCGTGCTGTCCGGAGCCGGCGCGGCGGCCACAGCGACCAGCGGTCAGGGGCCTGATCCGGCCATGGGATCCGGTGCCACCGGGTCCGGCTCCGGATCGGGCTCATCCGGGTCGGACCCGGCACCGACGACCAGCACGGCCGCGGACACCGTGGTGGATGGCTCCACCGAGATGACCCGCTACGGCGCGGTGCAGGTGCGGGTCACGATCTCCGGTGGGGCTATCACCGACGTGACGGCGATCCAATACCCCACCGCGGAGCGCCGCGACCAGGAGATCAATGCGTTCGCCCTGCCGCAGTTGCGCGCCGAGGTGCTCTCCGCACAGAGCGCGCAGGTCGACGTGATCAGCGGGGCGACCTACACCACCGAGGGCTACCTGGCGTCACTCCAGTCGGCGCTGGACGTCGCGCACTTCTCGGCGTGAGGGCAAGGCGGTGACGACTCATCCGGGACGCGCCCCCGAGCAGGCAGCACCCCGTCGTGCCCACGTCGAGATGATCATGGGTCTGCCCTTTTCGTTGCATCTGCGCGGCGCCCCCCATCCCGCTGAACCTGCTGTCGTGCAAGCGGTCTGGGCATCACTGCGCGCCGCCGACCGGATCTTCAGCGGTGACCGGCAGGGCAGCGACATCAACCGGATCGAACGGGGTGAGCTGACGATCGACGACGCCGATCCGGCTGTTGCCGAGGTGCTGATCCTGGCCGAACGGGCCCGACGGGCCACCGCCGGCGCCTTCGACGTCCGCTATGCCGGCCGGCTGGATCCGTCCGGGATCGTCAAGGGCTGGGCGGCGGCGCGAGCGGCCAGGCTGATCGACCTGCCGGGCACCGACTGGTATCTGAACGCCGGCGGCGACGTGCTGCTCGCCTCGCCCGCGACCGGGCTGCCGTGGCGGGTCGGGATCGAGCACCCGGCCGACCCGGCCGGGTTGCTGCGCGTGCTGGAGATCGCCGACGGGGCCGTGGCCACCTCCGGCGTCGCGCACCGCGGGCGGCACATCGTCGATCCCGCGTCGCGCCTGCCGTCCACCGGGGTGTGGCAGGCCACCGTCACCGGCCCGGATCTGGTGTGGGCGGACGTGTTCGCCACCGCGATCATGGTCGACGGCGCGCCGGCGCGCGGGGCCTGGTCACTGCCGGACGGCTACCGCTGCATCGTCGTCACCGACGCCGGCCGGGTGATCGGCTGACGGCGAGCGGGACGCGTCGCTCGCGGCGGCCAGCATCCGCCGGCCGATCGCCTGGGCGGCGGCACGCAGCTCGGCGCACTGCACGATGTGGAACGGGGCCGGGATCCGGGCGAGTTGCTCGGCATACCACCACGGGTTGCTGGTGCTGCCGACCAGCCGGCAGCTGACGTCGTCGATGGGCTCGACCCGGCCCAGAGTGGTCGGCAAACACCTCGTCACCGCCTCGGCCGGCGCCTGGACGACCACCTCCGCCCGGTACTCCCAGCCCACCGCGAGCTGCTGCTCCAACGCCGCCACCGGATCGAGATCCGCGACCGGCTCGAAGATCTCGTCGAGCACGTGCACCGACTGCACCCGGTCCACCCGGAAGGCGCGGCGCTCCCCGGCCCGGTGCGAGAAGCACAGCAGGTACCAGCGGCCGTGCCGCACCACCACGGCCAGCGGGTCGGCACGCACCTGCCACTGCGACCCCGCCTCGGTCCGGTAGGCCAGCAGCACCCGGCGGTGCTGCGAGCAGGCGCGCACCAGCTCGACGGTGGTGCCCGGGTCGGGTCGGGCGGCGGCCAGGTCCGGGGCAGGCGCCGCGGCATGCCGGATCGCCTGCACCTGCGCCGCCAGGGGTTCCGGCATGGCGCGCACGATCTTGTCGAACGCCCCGCCCACCGGGTCGTCGGCATCGGAAACCCGGTGGTGCCCGTCCAGCACGGCCATCACCAGCCCCAGCGCCTGCGCATCGGTGAACATCAACGGCGCGAGACGCAGGCCGCGGCCCACCCGGTAACCGCCGTACCGGCCCCGAGTCGACTCGATCGGGATGTCCGCCTCCCGCAGGATGGCGATGTACCGGCGGGCGGCCCGTTCCGACACCCCAAGCCGGTCGCCGATCGCCGCCGCGCCGATCCCCGGCCGGTTCTGCAACAGCTCCAGGGTCAGCAACGCCCGTGCGGCCGGGCTGGTGTCGGATTCCACGACCACACCCCACCCCCATCCGGCAGTCGAACGTCCGGAACAAGCCTATCGATCCGGCCGCGCGTCGCACGGGGTCATCCGGCACCCGCTGCAAGGATCGCCCCATGCCCTCCAGCAGACTCGAAGCATTCAGCGATGGCGTGCTCGCCGTGATCATCACGATCATGGTGTTGGAGCTGAAGATCCCCGACCAGCCCGACCTGTCCCACCTGATCAGCGACACCGGCACCGGGCTGCTGACGTACCTGCTCAGCTTCGTGTACGTGGGCATCTATTGGAACAATCACCACCACATGTTCCAGATCACCGAGCGCATCACCGGCGGTGTGCTGTGGGCGAACCTGCACCTGCTGTTCTGGCTCTCGCTGCTGCCGCTGTCCACGGCGTGGATGGACACCACCCACTTCGCGCAGGTGCCGCTGATCGTCTATGGCATCGACCTCGGCGCCGCCGCTGTCGCGTACTACCTGCTCCAGCAGGTGATCATTCGCGGCCAGGGTGGCCGGTCCGCGCTGCGGGAGGCGGTGGGCCGTGACCTGAAGGGCAAACTATCGCCGGTGCTCTACCTCGCGGCGATCCTGATCGCGCTGCTGGCGGTCCCGTCTTGGCGGCCGGCGTTCTGGTTGTCGATGGCCTGCTACGTGGCGGTGGCGGTGATGTGGCTGATCCCGGACCGGCGCATCGAGCGGTACCTGGCCGCGAACTCCCGAGCGACGGCTGCCGGGGACCCCTGACGCCCGCGCCGATGTCGGCGCGAGGCAACGGCGGTGACGAGCGGTCGGGTGTCGGCCGGTGCTGGTAGAACTCCCCGCATGACCACCTGGACGGACTTCGTCACCGCCGCACCGCACATCGCCGAGATCTTCACCCGCCGGCACTCCGCCACCGGCAAGCTGTGCCTGCTCGCCACCACCCGATCCGACGGCTACCCGCGGATCAGCCCACTGGAGCCGCGAATCTTCGCCGGCGAACTGCTGCTGGTCGGCATGCCCGGCACCACCAAGTTCGCCGATCTGCGGCGCGACCCCCGGTTCTGCCTGCACACCGCCACCGTGGATAGCCACGTCGCCGACGGCGATGCGAAGCTCTTCGGCACGGTGCGGCACCTGCCCGATCCGGCCCTGCACCGAGCATTCGCCGAGGAGGTGTTCGCCGAGATCGGGCTGGACCTGCGGGGCGAGACCTTCGACGACTTCTTCGCCGCGGACATCACCGGCGCATCCTGTGTCGAGGTTGCCGGCGACCATCTGGACATCACCATCTGGCGGACCGGCGAGCCCGAGCGGGTCGTGCGCAAACACTGACCGCGGCGCGTCAGGCCGGCAGCCGCAGCGTCAGCCCGAGACAGCGGGCCAGGTCGGCCAGTTCGACCTGCACGGCCCGATGCGCGGCGCGCGTGAACGACTCATCCTGGTGGATCGCCATCACCGCCAGCACTCTCGCCTTCCGGTCGGCGGCAGCGTCCACCTTGCCCACCAGGGCATCGCCGTACAGGATCGGCAGCGCGAAATAGCCCCAGCGGCGCTTCCCCACCGGCTTGTACATCTCCAGCTGGTAGTCGAAGTCGAACAGGTCGACCATTCGGGCCCGGTCGTAGACCAACCGATCGAACGGCGACAGGATCGCCGCTCGACCGGCGAACCGGCTGCCGTCCAGGTAGCTCGGGTCCACCCGCCAGGTGCCGGACACGCCGTCGATCTCGGCGGCCTCGCCGACCTCGCCCACGTCGTTCGGCTCGCCCGGCGTCGCGGTGGCCCGGGCGCGGGCGACGCCCAGCGCCCGCAGCCGGCGCTCGGCGCGGATCCGCAGCGCGTCGTCGAGCGGCACTACCGGGTCGTCCGGGTAGATGCGTTCGGCCAAGTCCCATGACCGCTCGTGCCCGGAGCGGCTGGCGACCGCGACCTCACCGCGCTGCGCCATCAACTCCAGCATGCGGGGCACATTCCGGCCCGAGTTCCAGCCGGAGGATCGCCACGGCACCAGGCAGGTGTCCGGGATCTCCCGGGAGGTCAGCGGCCCCGAGTCGGCCAGCCTGGCCAGAATGTCGCACCGGCAGTCGTCGTTGGCGGCCAGCCACTCGGCCAGGTCGTGGCTCCACTCCGGAGCGCGTTCGCCCGGCCAGTCGGCCATCTCGGCCCGGTACAGCACCATGTCCTCCGCGGGGCGAAGCACGCCGCGGAACTCGATGAGGTCGCCGGCGGCGAGCGCGGCATCCAGGTCGGCACGGGCGAATCGCGCACCGAGTCGGGACCAGGCGATCAGTTCTGCGCTGGGTGCCACGGCGGCCGTGCCGTCCAGATGCAGCAGGGTCAGTCGACGCACCACGTCCAGCAGCTCGACCGGCCGAGGGTTCGCGAGCAACTGCGCGCGCACCGCGATGCGGCGGGCCTCGGTACGGGACAACCGGTGCATGAGCCCAGACGGTAGCGCAGACGGTAGCGCGGTTCGGTCGGCGTCTGAAATTCTGCCCCCAGATCGCAGCACGATCACGACGACCTGCGCAAATGCTCCGCGATCCCGAATCTGGCGGCGGGTTTTCAGACTGGATCCGGCCCGCTCAGGCGTACCGCAGCGCCTCGACCAGCGCGTCGACCACCGGAATCCCCAGCGCGGCCAGCGCCGCGCGGCTGGTGGTGCCCCCGGTGTAGGCGACGGCGCGGGCGCCGACCTCCCGGGCGGCCAGCGCATCGTCCACGCTGTCGCCGACCACCAGGACCTCCGCCGGGTCCATCCGCATCGCTGCCAGGTGCGCGATCATGTAGCGGACCTTGGAGCCGCCGCCGGCTCCCCGCACCCCGTCCACCCGCGCGAAGTAGGGCTCGATGTGGAAATAGTCGCGCACCGCCGGCACCAGGCGATCGTGCTGCCACATGGATAACAACGACTGCGATCCACCGGTGCTCTGCCAGGCCCGCAAGGCGGCGCGGGCGTCGGCGGCCAGCCCGCAGTACCTCATCATGTGGTGATAGTGCTGGTGGAAGCCGCTGTCCAGTCGCTCCCATTCGTGGTCGGCAAGAGGCCGGCCCAGCAGGTTCTCGTAGTACACCCATACCGGCCGGGTAAACGCGGCACGCATGGTTTCGGCGGTCAGGGTGGGCAGCGCGTAGCCAGCGAAGTTTGCGTTGGTGGCGTCGACGACGGCATCGATGTCGTTGAACAGCGTGCCGTTCCAGTCCCAGATGATGTGTCGCATCGCCGGCTCACGGTACCCGCCGCGCCGACCTGCCCGGTCAGGCCTGCTGGGTTTCGGTGCGGTCGGTGGCGGGCGGCGGCGTCGCCGACAGCGCCGCGATCCGCGTGTACAGCTCCGCGGTCATCGTCACCGCCAGGGCGCCCAGCGAACCCGCCAGCTGCTCCCGGTTCCGCGCCCCGATGATCGGTGCCGTCACCGCCGGGTTCGCCATCACCCAGGCGACTGCCAGCGACGCGGGTGCGACGCCCAGATCCGTTGCCAGCGCGGTGAATTGCTCGGCGGTGTGGTAGTCCGAGGACAGCCGGTACCGGGCGGCATAGCGTTCGTTTTGCACCAGGCGTCCGGTGGTCGGCCGGGTGTTCGATCCGTACTTGCCAGTCAGCAGCCCACCGCCCAGCGGGCTGTAGGTGACGACGCCCAGGCCCTCCGCGGCCGCCAGCGGCAGGATCTCCACCTCGACCTGGCGGCGGACCAGGCTGTACATCGGCTGCACCACCTCGAACCGGGCCAGGTGCTCGCGCGCCGAGACACCCAGCGCGGTGGCGATCTGCCAGGCCGCCCAGTTACTGACCGCGGGATAGAGGATCTTTCCCTGCCGCTGCAGGTCGTCCAGGGCACGCAGGGTCTGCTCCATGGGCGTGCGCGGGTCGAGGTTGTGGATGAAATACACGTCCAGCCGGTCGGTGCCCAGCCTGGTCAGGCTCGCCTCGACCGCCCGCATCAGGTGCCGGCGGGACGAGCCCTGATCGTTGACGTCCGGCCCGGTCGGGAAGAAGGCCTTGGAGGTGATGACGAGTTCGTCGCGATGGGGCGCGATCAGGCGGCCGAGGATGCGTTCGGAATCACCGTCGGAGTACATGTCGGCGGTGTCGAAGAAGTTGATGCCGGCGTCCCTGGCCTGCGCGAACAGCTCGCCCGAGGTGTGTTCGTCGGCCTCGCTGCCGAAGGTCATGGTGCCGAAGCAGAGCCGGGAGACCTGCACGCCGGTGCGTCCGAGGGTGACGTATTTCATCGTGCTGTCCATGTGGATTGCCTATCACGGACGGCGGCGGGGGAGGCCGGCGCGGTCCCGGTGGCCCTAGGTGCACTCCGGCCGCCGCGTTCGCCCGGTGTCACGGGTCCGGTCAGATCACCAGGTCGCCGTCGGCGACCACCAGCCGGCCGCCGGCGATGACGATTTCTCGGTCCGGGACCCGGACCAGCGCGTCGGGCACGTTCTCCGCGTCCAGCAGGACGATGTCGGCGCGGGCGCCCGGCACCAGATCATGCCGTTCACGGTGCACGAATCCGCCCGCGTGGCAGCCGGCCAGGCGCACCGCTTCGGTCAGGTCGGCGTCGGTGCGCAGGCCGTGCAGACGCGCGAAACCCAGTGCGATGCGCAGCATGTCACCGTCGCCGTACGGGGACCACAGGTCGCGGACGCCGTCGGTGCCCAGCCCGATGGGGATGGCCCGTTCGCGCATGCCGCGCCACGGCAGCGCGGCGGTACCGGGTGGGGCGACGGTCGCCCACCCGATGCCCGCCTCGCCGAGTCGGTCCAGTAGCTGGGCCTGCCGGGCGGGCGAGACCTGGCCGAGGGCGAACCCGTGCGAGATCGTCACCGCTCCTTGCAGTCCCGTGGCCAGCGTGCGCTCGATGATCAGCTCGTACTGGAACGCACCCAACTCGCCGCCGTCGTGCACATGGATGTCCAGGCCGACGCCGCGACGTTCGGCGATGTCGAAGATTCCGTCCAACTGCCCGACCGGGTCTCGATCGATACCGGCGGGGTCGATACCCCCGATCAACCTCGCTCCGGCGGCGGCCGCCTCGTCCAGCAGCCGCAGCACCCCCGGCCGGCGGACCACACCGTCCTGCGGGAACGCCACGATCTCGACCTGGATCGCGCCGTCCAACGCGGCGACGGCCCGCCGCACCGTGTCGATGCCGCGCAGCCCGACGCCGAGATCGACGTCCACGTGACTGCGCACCGCGGTGGTCCCGTGCCGGAGAAACTCTCGCAGCACCGCAATGGTGCTGCTCAGGCTCGGAATGCCCAGGGCGTCCCGCTCGGCACGCTCGTGCGCAATGCGCCCCTCGCCGGTGGGCTCTCCCCGGTACGGCACCCAGGGCAGGCCCCACCAGCTCTTGTCCAGGTGGGCGTGCGCGTTGACGAACCCGGGCAGGGCCAGCAACCCGGCACCGTCGATAGACCGCGGGACGTCCGGGCCACTGCCGGCCGGCCTGGCTCCGGCGGGGGCGCTGTCGGCGATCACGTCACCGTCGATAACAAGGTCGACGGGATCGCCGCCCCACGGCCGCACGTTGGTCAGGATCAAGGTGCTCACGCACGCCGATGCTACGGAGCCGGGGGCCGTGCGCCGTCACCGACGGTCTGCGGCGGCGGGACCGGTCGGCCAGCGGCGCGGGGTCCTACGATGAGCGGCGTGCAGCCGGCCGAGCGGGTCACCTTCCCCCGGGGGCTCAACGCGATCGCTCGGGTCAGGTCGGAACTGGTCGCTGCCGGCGTGGACCTGCTCGACCTGTCGGACTCCAACCCGACCAGGCATGGACTGCTGCACCCCGCCGTGCTGGACGCGATGCGCCGGCACATACCGGACGCGACCCGGTACCAGCCACACCCGCGGGGACTTCGGGCGGCGCGCGAGGCGTTGGCCGCACGGTTCGGCGGCGGTCCCGACGATTATTGGCTCACGGAGTCCACGTCGCAGGCCTACTCGTGGCTGCTGACGCTGCTGGCCGACCCGGGGCAGGCTGTCGCCGTGCCGGAGCCGGGCTATCCCCTGGTGGAGCCGCTGGCGCGGTTCGCGGGCGTGCGCACCATCGGGTACCGGTTGGACTACGTCCACCCGCAGGGGTGGTTGCTCGATCCGGTGTCGCTGGCGACAGCGGCATCCGACCCGGCGACCCGGGCGGTGATCGTGGTGAACCCCGGCAATCCCACCGGTAGCTATGTCGGTGACGGGGTCGACGAGCTGGAGTCGGCGTGCCTGCGCAGCGGGGCGGCACTGATCGCCGACGAGGTGTTCGGGCCGTTCACGCTGGATGGTGCCTCCTCGTCGCCGCGCGGGGCCGTCTGGTCCCTGGCCGGTCAGCGGCGGGTGCCGACCTTCGTTCTCGGGGGGCTGTCCAAACTGTTGTGCGCCCCGCAGCTCAAACTGGCCTGGATCCGGGTGGACGGGCCTTTCGAAGCATGTCTCGCCCTCCGGGATGGCCTGGACACCCTGGCGGACGCGTTCCTGCCGGTCAGTGGTCCGGTGGCGGCCGCGCTGCCCGAGATGCTCGCTGTCGCCGACGAATCCGTCACCGCTACCCGCACCCGGCTCGCCACCAACCTGGCCACCACCCGTCGGGAACTCGCCGAGGGGCCCTACCGGGTGCGGCGCTGCGAGGGCGGCTGGACCGTGCTGATCGACGTGCCCCAGTACCTGCCCGCAAAGGACCTGGCGGTGCACCTGATGCGGCACGCGAACCTGGACGTGCATCCGGGTTGGTTCTACGACCTGCCGTCGGCAGGTGCGCTGGCGCTGTCGCTGCTGCCCGCGCCGGACAGGTTCGCCGAGGGCCTGCGTCGGCTGCGGACCGCGGTCGAGGAGCTCGTCGGGTAGCAATCCGGGCTCGAGCGGGACGGCCGCAGAACCAGTCACGATGGCCCCGTCCGTGGTCAGGTCCGCCGGGCCCGCCGAATCATGATCCGCTGCCGGAGATCGAGGCCGGTCGCGCCGGGTCCAGCACCGAGGCGACGTCGAAGAACGCATCAAGCACCTTCCGGCCGTCGATGGCGGCCTTCATGCTGATGCCATCGACATTGATGCGTGCCTCCCGCAAGTACCCGTCGCCCCACTGTCCCCAGGCCGTGGTCGAGCCGTCCACGTTGAAGTAGAACGAGAAGCCCTGCCCCTTGAGGTAGTCGTACTTCTCGCCCTGGTAGCCCGGCACACCGGAGATGTCGGCGCCGAACGGGTAGATCAACATGTCGGTCTTGCCGACGATCGGCTGCACGTCCGACTTCCACAGCGCGGTGTCTTTCTGGATGCGGTCCAGGGACGAGGTGGTGAAGTTGATGTGCCCCCAGGAGTGGGACGCAAACTCCCAGCCCTCTTGTTTGAGCGCGTTGGCAACCTTCTTGGCGGTCGCGATGTCCTGCCTCAGATTCTTGTTCTTCCCCTGGTATTCACTGGGGGAGGAGCGGTAGCCGAACACGCCGTTGTAGCCAGTCAGGGCGATGACGCCGCGCGCTCCCGCGTGCGAAAAGTCCGGGTGTTTCCGGACGAAGTCGTCCACCATGGGCATGACGTCATAGGAACCCTGCGTCGTCTTGCCGTCGGCGTCCGTGTAGGTGTTCAGCACCCGCCCGTTGGCCGCGATGATCAGGTTGGTCGCGAACCCGTCACCCTCCATGTACTCGTAGTAGGAGACGTCGTCCACGGAGATCACCAGCGGCTTCTTGCCCTCGGGAAGCTTGAGGGTCTTCGGCTTGATGCTGCCGTCTTTCGCGACGGCGGCGAGTTGGTGGGGGCTGACCAGGACGTAGCCGTTGTCGTAGACCTGCTGCAGGATCTTGGCAAATTCCCTGCGGGTCACCATGTAGTCCAGGTATCCCGCGCCGGACTCCTCGTCGTTGAAGGCGCGCTCCGGGTCGACGATGAGCGAGTGGAAGAACAGGTGCGGCACCATCGAGTTGTCGTCCCAGACGACGGCGTCTCTCGAGGTGTCGACCGGGGGCTTGTCGGCGCTGGTGGGCGGCGTGGCGGTGCCTGAGCGCGTGGCGGTGCCTGATGTCGTCGGAGACGCCGGGCTCGTCGAAGTGCTGGGAACATCCCCCGTGGTGCCCGAACCCGGGGCGGTGCTGACATTCGAGGTCGCGCCGCCGCCGGGTTCGGTGCTGCCGGAGTCGGCACCGCTGGGGGCATCGAATGGCGTCGTGACGGTGGCAGTGACATCGGTGCGTCCGCCGGCCGCCGTGCATGCGGTCAGCAGCACGATGCTCATGCCGGCAGTGACAAGAATGCTGGTGGCGCGTCGGATATGCAGCGTTCTCGGCATGGCTCCCCTGCTCGGATCGGCTCGTACGATCGTTTGCGCCAGCATCCGCGGGGAGGTCCACCGCGACCCGGCACCCCATCCATAGTGCCAACTCCCCCTCGGTGGGGGTGCGCCGCGCCGTCTCGCCGGTCGGTGAGGTCGACTCGGCCGAAGAGCCGCCAACCCACACCGCTGTCCCCACCCCGAGACTGCCCGGTGACTGCCTACCCCTGATACCGCAGCCGCAAGGACCTCACGCGACCAGTTCTTCGATGACCGAATCGGTGGAGGCGACTCTCGCAAACCGGGCGGAGATGGCCACCCCCATCTGGTGATACTCCTCTCGTGCGTCTGCACAGCCATCCTCGACGAGCATGCAGCAGAAGCCACGGTCGGCCGCGTCCCGGAGAGTCGACTCGACGCAGTAACTCGTCGCGACACCGCAGAACACCAGCTCCTCGAGGCCGAGGTCAGTGATCACCTGCTCGAAGTTTGTTGTGGTGAAAGCACTTGCGCTTGTCTTCGTGATGATCCGCTCGCCGGGCTTCGGCGCAATCTCAGCCAGCAGATCCATCTCGCCCGGGGTCGGCAGTGTCCGCTCCGCCCAACCCAGCCGGAACTTCCTCCCAACGGGCGCTTCTCCCACGGTCGCCCCAGACGGTCCGACGCGCAGGAAGATGACCGTCGCGCCCGCTCCACGGAACGCATCCAGGAGCCTTCTGACGTTCGGCACCGCGACGTTAACCACCCGGTCAAAGTATGCGTCCAGAACCTCAGCGGTCTCGGGAGTCCTGTGCGAAATGTCGTAGCCGTGGCCGCGCGCCGCGCTGCCGTACTGCAGGTCAACCACGACCAACGCACTGGTCGCCGGGCTCAACCTGAATTCCAGTGGTGCGCCAGACATGGATTCCCCTCTCATGGTATGTCTCGGGTCGCCGCTCGGCCCAGAGACTGTCGTGACCTATACAGCTGCCGCTCAATCGCAAAAGGAACCGACCGTCACACCAGCCTCAGCCAGCCCAGCTCTCACGGCCAGCGCGAGCGACGACGCACCCGGCGTGTCGCCATGGACGCAGATAGAGCGGGCATCAAGCGACACCGTCGTTCCATCGATGGCAGTCACCGTCCCCTCCCGCGCCATCTGCAGCACCCGGGCCACCACTGCGCGTTCATCGGTAATGACGGCATTCGGCTCTCCCCGGGGGACCAGGCCACCGCCCGGGAGATAGCCCCGGTCCGCAAAACACTCAGTCACCGTTGTCAGCCCCGCAGCCTCCGCGAGGTCCAGCACTGTGGTCCCGGGCAAGCCCATGATCACCAGTTCGTCGTCGTACCGCGAGATCGCCCCGACAACGGCCGCGGCATGGCCCTCATGGGTAGCGATCCGGTGATAAAGGGCGCCGTGTGGCTTGACGTAGCGAACGGCGCCGCCGGCCGCCCGCGCGATCGCAGCCAAGGCCCCGATCTGATACAGCACATCCTGCATCAGTTCGTCGTAGGTCACGTCGATGTAGCGCCGGCCGAATCCCGAGCGATCAGGATACGAAACATGCGCGCCGATCGCCACACCATGACCCACGGCCAGCCGTACCGTCTGCGCAATACGGAATGGGTGTCCCGCATGAAAGCCGCAGGCGATGTTGGCGCTCGACACCGCACTGAGGATCTCCTGATCTAATGCAACGCCCCGAGCGCCATCTATCTCTCCGAGGTCACTGTTGAGGTCGATCGTGTTCATGCCATCCATCTCTCATGGTCCAGTCACAGGTAAATTCCGTCAAGTTCGTCGTGGATAACGCTGAACCGCACGGCGGTCCCCGGCTTCGCCTGGCCACACTTCGCGACGCCAGTCGCGTCGACAACGCCAACGACCGGATATCCGCCAGTGGTCGGATGATCGGCAAGCATCACCAGCGGCATACCGTCAGGCGTAATCTCCATTGATCCGATGACAACGCCTTCACTAGGCAGTTCCTCGTGGTCGCGCAGACGGATTTGCGGCCCCTCCAATCGCATGCCTATGCGATTACTTGCCAATCCAACGGTCCAGGTCTCCTCTTCAAGCACTCGCGCCGCATCGCGTTCAAGTAAGTCGGCGCGTGGCCCGGTATAGAGGCGGAGGGTAACGACGTCTGAGCGCAACTCGCATAGTGGAACATCGACCGCTTCGGCGGGCGCCAAGTCCTCGCCAATAGGAATCGAAACATTTGCTCTCAATGGCGCTGGTCCGATTCCGGATAGAATATCTGTAGAGCGACTTCCAAAAGATGTCGGCGCTAGAATCCCGCCCGAAACCGCCAGGTACGACCTCGCACCATCAATGCCGTTGCGCACATCGACAACCTCGCCTGCCCTGACGTGGATCGCGGCGCCCCACTGGGATGGAGAGCCGTCGACAGCAACGTGGGCATGCGCCCCGGTCACCGCCACCGCGCAGTCGACCGAGCACCGCACCGCAACACCGGTCAGCGTCGTCTCCAATACCGCCATGTGCTCCGGGTTGCCGACCAGACGATTGGCCAGTCGGAACGCTGGCTGGTCGACAGCACCGGAAGGCGGAATCGCCAGATGGGCCAGCCCCGGTCGCCCGCCGTCTTGAATCGTCGTCAGCAGGCCGGCCCGGACCACTGTCAGGTGGCGAGACTCACTCATCCAGGAGCCACCTCTACGAACCTGACGACCATGCCGGGTGTCAGCAGCCCAGGCGCTTGAGCATCGTCCTTCCACAGCGTCATGTCTGTGCACCCGATCAGTTGCCACCCGCCCGGAGACGAACGGGGATACACCGCGGAGTACTCGCCCGCCAGCCCCACCGAGCCGGGAGGAACGGAGGGACGTGGCGACGAACGTCGCGGAACGCTCAGCTCGTCGGGCAGGCCGGCAAGGTAAGCGAACCCAGGAGCGAAGCCATTAAACGCAACCCAGAAGTCCGTGCCGGTATGAGTGGCCACTACCTCGCGGGTGGTCATCTGCCAGGCTCTAGCCACATACGCCAAGTCCGGCCCGTCGTAGATCGTCGGAACCGTGATGGTTCCGACCTCCCGAACGGTCCGCGGCTCCAGCGCCCAGTCTCGAATCTCAGTCACGGCGCCCGCGATGTCAGCAACGCCATCGATGAGGACAGTCCGCGCTCCCGGGACGACGTCGACCACATCTGGCCGCCAACCGGCACGACGCCGTTGCTCGATCTCTTCATAAAGGCTGAGCACGTCCCGTTGACTCTCTACCTCGATCAAGAGCGCACGTGGACCCGAGGGCCGGAACCGTAGTTTCAGCGCCGGTTCGCTCACGGGATTCGCAGACATCGCTCACAAGCCTTAAGAGTCCGATTTGGAGCGCGGGCCTTCGAACGCAGCGGCAAGTTGACGTTCACTGTCGTCCAGGTACTGCTGCAAGTATCGTGCTGCCTCGTCTCCCTGACGGTCTTCGATCAGATGGGCGATCTCCGCGTTGCGATCCAGGAACGGGGAATGGAACTCCTCGACATCAGGCATCGTGTGAAAGACGAGGCGCAGCTGCGCGAACGTGCGCCCTATCAGATCATCGAGCCGCCGGCTTCCGCTGAGCCGCGTCACGGCGTGATGGAATGCCAGGTCCGCCGTTCCGACGTCGTCCCATCTGTGCGCCGCCGCTGCCGAGCGTCCTGAAGCAACCGCCGCAGACACTCCAGAAATCAACGTATCCGGTGCCGTAGTTGCCAGCCGCGCCGCGCCGCATTCGACCAGACGCCGCACCTTGTACAAGTCCACCAGATCCTCGATCGTCGGCACCAGCACGAAGACGCCACGATTGAGCTGCTGGGTAACGAGTCCCTCATGGCGAAGAATGCGGAATGCCTCACGAATCGTGTTCCGGGAAACCGAGAGGGCCGACGCGATCAGCTCCTCCGGCAGCCGATCCCCGGGAGAGAACCTACCTTCAATGATCTGGTCTCGCAGAGCATTGGCCACAAGATCGGTCGCACTCATCCTTTCCGAAAGCATGGAACGGCTGCGTGCCAATCCCTCCAGGAGCGCAGCGCTCGTTGTCACGATCCGCTCCTTTCGGTTCTCTCAACTCTTCGTGTGTCAATTGGCATCGTCACAGGCATGAAGGTTACGCCTGGCAGCCCCCGTCGGCGACCACCTCAGGGGGTGCCCCGCGTCACGCAGACCGGGTAACCAGCACCTACAGCACGTGACAGGCGGCCCAGTGCATCTGATTCACCTCGCGAAGCTCGGGATCATCTGAGCTACAGATTGACCTGGCTAACGGGCACCGCGGTTGGAAGCGACAGCCGCCATTACTCAGGGGTCGGACTGTCATCTGCGACGAGTCGATCCGCTTCCGACCGCCGGAGATTTCCGGAACGGAAGCAAGCAGCATCCTGGTATACGGATGTCGAGGAGCTGACATCACTTCGGAGGACTCGGCAATCTCTACAATGCGCCCGAGGTATACGACCGCAATGCGGTCACTCATGTAGCGCGCCACGGCCAGGTCGTGCGTTATGAATACAAAGGACACGCCGTGTTCGCGGCGCATACGCAGCATGACGTCCATGACGCCAGCTTGGGTCGACACATCAAGCATCGACACTGGTTCGTCTGCGACAATGAGTTCCGGATTAACGATGATTGCGCGCGCTATGGCCGCTCTCTGGCGCTGCCCCCCGGAGAGTTCATGTGGATACCGGTCTGCGTAGAGTTCCGGCGGGGTCAGGCCCACATCTTCCAGCGCGGACTCCACCCGGGAGGCAAACTCGCCCTTGCGGACCCCGTGGGCTCGCAATGGCTCCTCGATTGCGCGCCTAATAGTGTGGCGCGGATCGAGGCTCCGGTACGGGTCTTGCAATACCATCTGGACCCGCGACGTCAGGTCCGAGCGCGGGAGGTCTCGCAAGAGACGGTCACCCAGGTGAACGGAACCCGCAGTAGGCTGCTCGAGGCCGACCATCATGCGGGCAAGTGTCGATTTACCGCAGCCCGATTCGCCGACCAACGCGACAATTTCCCCGCGTCCGACCGTCAAGTCGACCCCGTCGACGGCACGCACCACCGTGTCAGTCTTGGACACGCGTGACAGTAGCGATCCCTTCGGTCGGTAATACCGCTTCACGCCTCCCAACCGCAGCAACGGCTCCAACGAGGTGCCGGACTCGGCGCCGGCAGCCGCCAGCGAAGGCGACGGTGGTGCCGCCAGCACGCCGGCAGGCCGCGTCGGCTGCTCATCGCCCGCCAGAACGCACCGCACCTGACGGCCGTCCGTCAGCGCGCGCAGCGGGGGCTCCACGCTGCACGCAGGCACCGCGAGGGAACAGCGTGGAGCGTACCTACAGCCGGAGTCATTCACGACGCCCACGCCGCCCTGCATCGGACGGACATGATCATTGCCGTACAGACTCGGGCGGGCGGCGAGGAGATCGATGGTATACGGGTGCTTCGACTGCCGCAGCACCGCCTCGGTGCTGCCCTCTTCGACAATACGTCCCGCGTACATCACGGCGACACGGTCGCAGTTTTCCGCCACCATGCCCGTGTCGTGGGAGATCAAGATGAGGCCAAATTGGAGTTCCTCGCGCAACTTCGCGACGGTTCCGAGGATCTGATCCTGCACCACAACATCCAGCGCGGTTGTCGGTTCGTCGGCAATGAGCAGGCGCGGGCGGCGGATCAGGCTCATGGCAATCACCACACGCTGCTTCTGCCCACCGCTGAGTTCGTGCGGGTAGGACGTGCACCGATTCGCCGGTAGACCCACCTGCTCCAGCATCTCGATGGCCCTGCGCTGCGCCTCGGATTTGCTGGAATCACCTACCCGCCACAACGGTTCACCGACTTGATCATGGATACGCATGACGGGATTGAGCGCGTTCATCGCTGCCTGGAAAACGATCCCGAGAGACTGACCGCGCATCCCCCGCATCTGCCCCGGCGCAAGCCCCAGGATCTCGGTTCCATCTATGGTGACCGAACCCACAGCACGGCCTGCCCGCGGCAAGAGGCGCATGAGTGCGAACGCGATAGAACTCTTACCACAGCCAGACTCGCCGACGAGTCCTAGTGCCTCACCGGGACGCACATCGAAACTCACATCATCTACCGCTACGACATCTCCACGGTCACCTGAATACGTGACCGACAGCCCATCAACAGTCAGCAGCGAAGAACTGTCCTGCCGGCTCATGCCGTGCCCCCACGAGGCGCCTGACCCTTGCCGCTGAGCATGTCGTTGAGGCCATCTCCGCATAGGTTGAACGCGAGGACGAGGAGAGAAATAACGATTCCTGCGGCCAAACAGATCCACGGTCCAGTGGTTAGGTACGGCTGCCCGGACTTCAACACTGAGCCCCAGCTGGCCACGTTTGCGTTGCCCACTCCAAGGAAGCTCAGACTTGCCTCCAGGATAACGGCGCTGCCTACTTGAAGAGTCGAGTTCGCCACCACCGGGTACAACCCATTCGGCATGACGTGTCCGAACAGGATCCTGGCGTTGCCGGTACCGGCCAGGCGGGCCGCGTCGACATAGAGCTCATGCTTGAGACTGAGGACCTGCGCCCGCGCCAGCCTGGCGTTGGACGGCCAGAGCGTCAGCCCGGCCACGATCATGATCAGCACCACGTTACGGCCGATAAGCGCACCTACCACGATGAGCAGGAACAGCGATGGGATCATCATGAAGGTTTCGACGATACGAGACAGGACGTCGTCGATCCAGCGACCGAAATATCCGGCCAGAGCTCCGACAACCGTACCGACGAGCAAGGAGACGCCCGCCACCACGATGCCGAATGCCAGAGACATGCGCGAGCCCCAGACCAATCGGCTGAACACATCCCTCCCCAGATTGTCCGTACCCAGCAGGTGAGCGCCGCTGGGGCCGGCCAAGAGAGAGGTCGTCTGTTCGTTCGCGCCGTACGGGGCGATAACCGGAGCAAACAGCGCTACCAGGCACACGAGCAGGACGAAGCCCAACCCGATGACGGCGAGCTTTCGCCTTGCGAAGCGCCGCCATCCGCTCCGCATCCTGCCGCGGCGTGGCGCTCCAGGGCGGCCCGGCGCGAGGCTGGGCGCTGCGTGAACGCTTGTCGTAGTCATCTGTGCGACACCCTTGGATCAATTGCGCCATATAACATGTCCGTCAGCAGTGTCACGACTACAACTCCGATGGACGAGACCAGAAAGACCCCGAGGAGGGTGGGGTAGTCCCGACTGAAGATGACCTGGTAGGTCAACTGCCCGATCCCGGGCCAGCTGAAGACAGTCTCGGTGAGCACGGCCCCACTCAGGCTGAGACCGATATACATGCCACCCATCGTGACGATGGGCAGTAGCGCGTTACGCAGGACATGTCGAAACAGAATTGTGGTTTCGTTGAGTCCCTTAGATCGTGCCGTGGTGATGAAGTCCTCGCCCTCGATACTGATGACACTCGCCCGAGCGATGCGCAGATAGGTCGGGATCGTGAAGGACAGGCTCAATGCAGTCACCGGCAGTACCAAATGCTTGAGCGTGTCGATGACGCCCCCGAATCCACCTGACGAGCCGAACGCGCTGTGCATTCCGGAGGCGGGGAGGATACCTAGCGTCACGGCAAAGACCAGGATCAGCACCAGGCCGGACCAGAACACCGGGATCGAGTACAAAACCAACGCGATCGTGGAGACAACATTGTCTCGCGCCGACCCCTGCCGACGCGCTACCAATGTGCCAACGACTGTGCCAACAACCAGACCGATCACCTGGCTGGACAGGACCAGCAGCAGCGTGGCCGGGATACGGGATGCGATGACGGACCACACGGAACCCGGGTAGCTCATCGACTGCCCGAGATCACCGCGCGAAAGCTTGCTCAGGTAGTCGATGAGTTGCACCCACAGGGACTGATCGAGTCCGAGCTCTCGACGCAATTGATCAACATATGCCTGATCGGCGTTCGGTCCTGCAAACACCAGAGCCGGGTCGCCCGGCGCCAGGTGAATCAGCAGGAAGCTGATCAGCACGATCAGCAGGACGACCGGGATCATCTGGCCGATCCGGCGGCCCACGTACCCTAGATATCGCAAACCCTGACCCTTCCCGGGTAATCAGCAGTGGAAGGTTGGTGCCTCAGGCATCCTCTGGAATGCGGGCGCAGTTCACCGTCCACTCGCCAGTCATAATGGCGGCGGAATTGCGGATGTCGAGAATGATCGACCGATAGGGCGCATGCATCTCCTCGACAACCTCGCCGAAAGCGTTGCGGACGCGACCGACAAGTTGTCCCTCCTCGACGATGTCCCCGAGGCCAATGACCTGCTCCCAGAAGCCGCCGTGCTTCGGGCGCGGCCAGCTGTTCTCCAACGCCAGGTGCTGCGGTCCTTCGACCGTCACCGGATCACCGGACAGCATGCCGATATGCTTCATGACGTTGCGTACGCCGTTCACGGACGTCTCTACGTGCTCCGGCCACAGCCTGCCGGCACCGCCCAGTTCATTGCAGATCGACGGAATCCCCCTCATGTTGGCGCTGACTCCGGACGACCCGCCATATCCGAGACGCCTGGCGTCCGGGGCTAGCGTCACGAGATTGATGGGCACACCCATTCCGAAAGCTCGAGCAAGGTCTACATTCTTTTCGTCGATCTCGGGGTTGTCGACCCGCTGCACCCACAAGTATCGCGCGATGAAGTCGTAGCCGCCCTCGTGGAAGTCAATGTGGTAGTCCGCCTTTTCGATGCCGCCTTGATAGATGGCAGCTGCCAGGCGTTCGGTGATGAGACCGTTGGGGTTGCCGGGAAAGACGCGGTTCAAATTCAGTCGCTCGTAGTCCAGTGCGGAGATGCGACTCTTCGTCATGAACGCGAATGGATTCGAGAGAGGAAAGGCAACGATGGTGCCGGACAACTTCTTCGGGTCGACCTCGTCGCAGATTCGGTTGATCGCCGCCCATCCATTGAGTTCGTCGCCGTGAATCACGCCGGTGAGGCACAGCACCGGTCCATCTGACGCACCGGACACGATCCGTACTGGAAGCGAGATCGGCGAGCCGTCACGCGTTTCGCCGATCACCGGACGGCCGCTGGCCTTTGACCCCGGTTCACATGATACACCTAAAGTTTCAAACATGGACAGCCTGGCTCCTCACTATATTGTTTGCTTCTATTTCTCTGTGTTGGTCTAAACCGTGCCTTGCCAAGGGCTAGCTCACGATGCGCCCGCAATGCACGGTCCATTCTCCCGTCATGATTGCGGCCGAGTTTCGGATGTCGAAAATGACGGAGCGATGCGGCGCTACCAACTCTTCGACCACCCGACCGAATGCGTCGCGCACGTAGCCCACTGGGGCACCCTCTTCTACGACGTCACCAAGGTCGACGACCTGCTCCCAGAAGCCACTCCGGCTCGGGCGTGGCCACCAACTATTCGTGCCGACGTGTTGCGTAGCTTCAACGACTACCGGCTCGCCGGGTAGCATGCCAATGTCCTTCATCACATTCTGGGCTCCTATCACGGCACTGTCCACATGCTCGGGCCACAGTCGACCGGCTCCGCCGAGTTCGTTGCAGATCGATGGAATGCCGAGCGCGTTCGCAACTCCGTTGGCCGTGGCGCCTCGACCGAGGACGCGCGCCTGTGGAGTGAGCGTGATCATATTGATCGGAATGCCAAGGCCGAACGCCCGCGCCATCTGCATGCTTTGCGCTCTGACTTCCGCACTGTCTGTGTCATCGACTATGAGGTACCGGGCGATGAAGTCGTAACCACCTTCATGAAAGTCCATGTGGTAGTTGGCCCTCTTGATCCCTCCGCTGTAGATCGCGTCAGCGATTCGCTCGGTGATCAGGCCGTTGGGACTGCCGGGGAACACTCGGTTGAGATTCAGCCGCTCGTAGTCCAACTCGGCGATGCGGCTCTTGGACATGAAGGCGAATGGGTTCGACATCGGGAATGCCACCACTGTTCCGGTGAGCCCGGCCGGCTCCAGCTCGTCGCAAATTCGGTTGATCGCCGCCCATCCGTTGAGTTCGTCGCCATGCACCATGCCGGTGAGGCACACTACTGGACCGTCAGTCGCACCGCTGACAATTCGCACCGGCAGGGTTACTTCCGAGCCGTCTCGAGTCTCACCTACAACAGGTCGCCCTTCCGCCTTGGAACCAGTGGCACAGCGCACACCAAGTGTCTCGAACATTTTCACTCCTGGTCGTGTCAGTTCTTCGTGTTGTCGTGCGTCAGAGTTTCTCGACGGCGCACGTCACCCGTCCTGCCAAGCGCAGTTCACGGCCCATTCGCCTGTCATGATCGCGGCGGAATTGCGAATATCGAGGATGACGCATCGGTGTGGAGCAAATAGCTCTTCGACTACCTCACCGAATCCGTTACGTATGCGGCCGAGGAGTGCACCCTCTTCGACGGTCTCGCCGAGATGGACGATCTGTTCCCAGAAGCCACCGTGCTTGGGTCGCGGCCAGGTGCTCGCCGAGGCAATGAACTGATCATTGGCTTCCAACACAGGCTCGCCGGACAACATACCCAGGTCCCTCATGACGTTGCTAGCGCCATTGGCGGAGGTTGTCACATGGTCCGGCCATAGCCGCCCACCGCCGCCGAGTTCGTTGCAGATGGACGGTATTCCCAGCCCGTTGGCACATGTGGTGGACGAACCCGCTCGTCCGAGGATCCTGTCGTTTGGCTTCATCGTGATCCGGTTGATCGGTACTCCATGGCCAAAGGCTTGCGCCATCCGCAGGCTGCGTTGGTCCAAAGTCGGATCTCCGGACACTTTGACGATGAGATACCGGGCGATGAAGTCGTAACCGCCTTCGTGGAAATCGATATGGAAATCGGCCCTCTCGATACCTCCAGAGTAGATCGCGGCCGCGACACGCTCCGTGATGAGCCCATCGGGATGGCCGGGAAAGACGCGGTTTAAGTTGAGACGCTCATAGTCCAGCTCGGACGCGCGGCTTTTGGTCGCGAACGCAAACGGGTTCGCCAGAGGGAACGCGACGATGGTGCCGGACAGCTCCGTCGGATCGACCCCGTCACAGATCCGGTTGATTGCCGCCCACCCGTTCAGCTCATCCCCGTGGATCACACCGGTGAGGCTGATGACGGGGCCATCCGAGGCGCCGTGAACGATCCGCACAGGGAGGGTGATCGGCGATCCGTCCCGGGTCTCGCCGATCACCGGCCGGCCTGCGGCTTTCGATCCGCGCGCACATGTGACGCCGAGCGTTTCAAACATGGGTACCCTTCATCCGCACGTCGGAGCGGCCAGGCGAACCGACATTGACCTGCCGTTTCCGATCGGACTACTTCGCTGCCGGCCGCACCTTGGTGAGGTCCATTCGGTAGGAGATCGTTCCGTCTTGCGAGAAAAAGCCCTCGAAGTCGCCGGTATGGGCGAAGGAGTAGGGTGCCTCGAACATGCCTATGTAGGGCAAATCATCCGCAACAATCTTCGCGATCTTGTTGTAGTACTCCTTGCGCGCGTCTTGACTCGAGAACTGGACGCCTTGATCGAATAGGCCGTCGACCGTCTTGTTGCTATATGCGAACCAGTTGCGGAAGCCCGTTCCCGCGTCGGCGTCGACGGTCCGGAGCAGCTGGTTCCACTCGTTGGGGTCTGGGCCTATCCAGAGCGCATAGATCACCAGATCGTGCTTGAGCTTTGGCGCAGCGGCTTGGAAAGCCGCATCGTCCATTTGCTGGATGTCGACCGTGATACCCACCTGCGCGAGTTGCGCCGACACGACATTGGCAGCGTCGACATAGAACTGCTGCGCGGTGGACACGATCAACGAGAGGCCGAAGCGGGAGTCACCCTTCATCGGGAAGCCCGCCGCGTCAAGCAGTTCCCCTGCCTTCTTCGGGTCGTGGCTCGGGTAGCTGAGCGTGGGGTCGAACGCCCAGCTGATCCCGGAGACGTAAGGGTTCTGCGCGGCTTTTCCGGCGCCACCAGAGGCCTTTGCCGTGACGTCGTCTCGGTTGACGGCGTAGAGCAATGCCTTGCGGACTTCAGGGTTTGCCAGTTGTGACCTGCTGGCGTTCATGCCCAGATAGCACATCCACGGTCCGGGAGGCGCCTCGACCTTGACACCGACATCCCGCAGCTGCGTGATCTGGCCTAGGGCCGGCGGAGTGTGCAGGCAGTGGAACTGGCCGGCCTTCACGCCCTCAATCGCTGTCTGCTGCTCGGGGACGAACTGTGCCACGACATCAGTGATGTAGGGCTTGTCACCGAAGTAGTCGTCATTCCGCTGCATCACCACCTGTGTGCTGTCGAGGCTCACGAATTTGAACGGCCCCGAGCCGATCGGTTTGAGGTTGTGCTCGTTGGCGGTCCAGTCGGTTCCGTCATACAGATGAGCGGGGAGAATCGGGGTCCGGGGGTAGGTGGCAATCCCATACATCAACGCAGCGTCCGGTTCGCTCATGTTGAACACTACCGTGTAGTCGTCAGGCGTTTCGATCGACTCGATGTTCCGTAGCATCGCTGCGGCCGGCCCCGCATACTTCACGAATCCCTCGTAGGAGCTCTTCACATCCTTGGACGTGACGGGCTCGCCATCGTGCCACTTCGCGTTCTTGACGAGATTGAACGTGTACATGGTGGCGTCGTCGTTGACCTCCCACGTATCTGCAAGCTGCGGGTGGATAGCAAAGTCGGGACCGTAGTCCATGACGACGAGACGGCTAAAGATGCTCGTTCCGAGGAACCAGCTCGCGCCGTCATACGCCAGGCCTTGGTTGAAGGTCTTGATTCCTGAGACGCCGTTCAGCGCGACGGCGAGCTTGGTGGGTCCAGTGGGTGCCGCCCCGGCGGTCGAACCGGCCGAGGCGGTCCCGCCACCCGCAGTGCCACTTGGACCGCTCTCTGTGCTGCACCCGGCCACGGTGACGCCGAGTCCGGCCACTGCGATTCCCGCGGCGCTGAACTGGAGGAACGAGCGGCGGTTCATGGGAGTACCGGGCGCGCCCGGAATCGCGGACATGTCGTGACCTTCTTCGTCAGGGGGACTCGTCCGACTCCACCAGGTTGGCGTCAAAGCTGGCTCCTTTCGGCGTGCGACCTGCGCCGCGCTCGTATGCCTACGAGTGCCAGACGTTATCGGTTGTTGAGCAATCCTGCAATAGGGCAATCCAGCAAGTTTCATCGCGTGACACCCGTCGTGCCGCCGGCAGCACGGTCGCGGTGCGCTCGTGTCATGCATCTGGGGCCTGCACAGATCGAGACTCGGGAGGCGGCAGGGTGTATCGATGCCCTCGCGGGTGATCCCGCGGGGAGCGGCGGCTTGCTGGATGGGGGCATGCTTGCCATGCGCCAAAGAGTGGTCCCGTGTCAATGGAGAAGGCCCCTCCGTGTCACCACGGGGGGCTGTTTTCGCAGGTTAATGGGGTGGGCAAGGGGGAGTTGGACCCCTGAAATAGGTTCATACCGGACAGCAACCTCGCGGGAACGGCCGGATTCGCGCTGGAACGACCTGGAACGGCCGGGTCGCGTAGGCAGCCATTGCCTACGCCTACGCCTACGCCTACGCCTACGCCTACGCCTACGCCTACGACGAGGGTCGGTGCCAGTCAGTCCGCTCCCCGTGGATCACGGAGCGTGCGATCACGACCCGATCGGCCGCCGATGGCGCGCAGGGTGTCGGCGGCATCATGGCCAAGCCACTGCTTCTTCTCCAGCAGTCCGATCATCTCGACCGCGCCGATGCGGTGCCGCTGCGCCATGTTGCCGATCGCACGGCGCACGGCAGCGCGTCGCGCACCAACGGCGCCGTTGATGAACTCCCTGGCTGGAAGCACGTGTATGTGGTCCGGCAACCTATCGACCGGAATGTCCTTGACGTTGTCCGACACGATCGTCGTGGCCCCGCACACGACGGCCGCCGTGACGACGTGTTCGTCGTCTGGGTCGGGCAGGCCGAAGGTGCCGACCAGCGCTTCGTATCGTTGGGGAACCGAGGCGTCGGGGAAGGCCCTGTTCATCTCGCGCAGCAGGTGGTCCGCGTAGCCGGCCGCGTCGGCGTCGCGGCCGGCGGCGGCGAACGTGCGGCGAATCACCGCGCCGAGTTCGGCGAGGATCGCGTCACTCCAATAGGGGACGTACACGTTCTCGACCGCGATGGACAGCAGCAGGTCCCGGCCCAGGCTGGACAGCAGGACGCAGGTATCCAGCAGGGCTCTCACCCGGACGACCTTTCCAACCCAACCGGACGGCTACGAGCGGGCACGCCGCGCCGCCGCCACCTCCCCACGGATCGCCCTGAGCTCCTCCAACGTCGGGATGTCGTCATCGCCGAGCGGATCGACCGCAAGGCCTGCAAGGATCTCGTACTGCTCCCGACGGCGCTTGCGCTGATACGCCTTCAGATCCTCGAAGGCGATCTTGCGGCGATGCCCGCTGCGGTCCCCTGGAAGCTCTCCGGACTCGATCAGCTTGACGACTGTGGGCCGACTGACACCGAGAAGCACGGCCGCCTGACCGGTGGTCAACGTTCGGGACGTCGGCGACACGGTGATCGCACGGTCCTGCGCCATGCCGCGAGAAACGGCAACGAGCAGCCGCTGCAACTCCGCGGGCAGCGCCACGGTCGATCCATCCGGCGCCGCCAGCAGCAGGGAGCCGAGTTCGTACCGCTCCAGGAACCGGCCGAGGCTCTCCGCCGTCGCCCTGGCCTCCGGCTGGAACGTCTCCGCCGCGATCGCTAGTGTCATGACCCCTCCTCAGTTACGAAGTAAGCGTAATGCGGTTGCGCTTTTTTCGCTCCTCGCGTTCGTGCCCGTGTGCTTCATTGAGACCGCAGGCCGCCCCTGCGACGGGCCGGCAACGCTGCTGATCGAGAAGGCCTTGGCCCAGTAGGCGGCGTGCTGACAACACGCAGCAAGATCGCTGCGGCCCAACCTCGTCACGTTGAGTGGTCCGACACCGTGTGAAAATTGAGGCGACTGGGCACCACCCACTGCGGTAGGCAATAATTGCCTCGAACATGGGTCTTGATCAACTAATCGGACATGGGCCTATGAAGGGTGGGCAAGGGGGGAGTTGAACCCCCACGTCCTTTCGGACACACGGACCTGAACCGTGCGCGTCTGCCATTTCGCCACTTGCCCCGGCAGTACTGCTGAACAACGCCGTCAAGGCTAACACGCGGCGCGACGTGCTCCGCGCGGAATTCGCCGCCCGTACGATCCAGCCTCGGCCCCGAGGCTGACCACCGGGCTGCCCCGGCATCCGCCCCGAGGCATGGACTTGATCCCGCGGCGACACCCGTCCCGCCCGGGGTGATCACGCGCAACTCCGTCGCCGCACAACCGTCCCCATTACGATCGGGGCTTGACCGGCGAGCGGCCGCACCGGTGAACCCGCCCCGCGGGCGGCGATGCCGGCCGAGTGGTGAACGGGGAGGTGAGGCATGGGGGTACTGCTGGGCATCGAGCGTCGCTTGCAGGGTGCCGTCGGCTACACCTTCGCACGACTGTTCGGCGGCAGCGTGCAACCAGCGGAGGTTGCCTCCGCCCTGCAGGGGGAGGCCGCCGGCCATCTGCAACGCCAAGGAGGGCGGACCATTGCGCCCAACCATTACATCGTCCGGCTCGGCCCAACCGACCGTGCGGAGGTCGGCGCCGCCGCCAACCGCGTTTCGACCGCGTTCGGCGACATGCTCGCCGAATACCTGGACGAGCATGGCTGGGAGACGTTCGGTGACGTGGCCGTTACGCTCGAGCAGTCCGATGCGCTGCACACGGGACAGTTCCGCATCACCTCTTTGATCGACCCGGACGTCGACCGGCGTCCAGCCACAGACAGTGCAGGAGTGGGACCGATGACGCAGCCTCCAGGCGACGCCGACCAGCAGCAGGCGGGCTATCCCTACCAGTCCGACCCCCAGTCGGGCGGTCAGGCGGCGCCGCCGACCTCCGAGCAGCACCCGGGATACGGACAACCAGGCCTCGAGTACGGACACCAAGGTCAGCCGCCGTCCGGCGCGCAGCCCGGCGCCGACCCGTCCGGGTACCCGTCCGCCCCCGCCGGATACCCGGCGGCGGGCGATCCGCAGGGCTCGGCCCAGCCCGCGGTGCCCGGATCGGACAGCCAACCGGTGCCGATCCCACCGGGCTACGGGCAGTCGGCCGGCTACGGACAACCCCCGGCCGGGCAGGATCCTGCCGCCGGGTATGGGCAGCCGCCCGCCGACCCGGGCTACCCGGCGTCGGGGCCGCAGGCCGGTTACCCACAGTCCGGAGCGCAGCCTTACGGCGCGCCGGCCGCACAGGGGCAGCCCGGCTACGCAGCACCGGGCTATGAGCAACCCGGCTATGAGCAACCTGGCTATGAGCAACCTGGCTACGGGCAACCGACATACGGTCAGCAGGCCTACCCACCGCAGGGATACGGCCAGCCTGAGCCGGCGCCGGGGTATGCACCACCCGGATACGGGCAGCCTCCGGCATATGGGCAACAGCCGCCGCAGCCCGGCTACGCACCACCGGGATACGCACAACCGGGATACGCCCCGCAGGGCTATGACCAACAGGGCTATGCACAGCAGGGATACGACCAACAGGGCTATGCACAATCCGGTTACGGACAGCCCGGCTACCAGGGCAACCCCCAGCCCTACGGTGCGCCCCCGCAGCAGGGATACGCCGCCCCCGCCGCCCCGGGCACCGGGTATCAGCAGCCCCCGTCACCGTCGGGCTACGCACAACCCGGCTACGCACCGCCCGCCGCCGATGTGCAGGCCGTGCTGTCGGTCGACGACGGCTCCGGTCGCACCTACCAGTTGCAGCGCGGCTCGAACATCATCGGCCGTGGCCAGGATGCGTCGTTCCGGCTGCCGGACACATCCGTCTCGCGACGCCACCTGGACGTGTACTTCGACGGGCAGGTGGCCGTGATGCACGACCTCGGATCCACCAACGGGACATCGGTCAACGGCTCCACGGTGCAGACCTGGCAGCTCGCCGACGGTGACGTGATCCGGATCGGGCACTCGACGGTCGTGTTCCACCTGCGGTAACCAGTGCCAGCGCTGATCCTGCAGCTGTCCAGGGTGGGGTTTCTAATCCTGCTCTGGCTGTTCATCCTCGCCGCGATCCGGGTGATCCGATCCGACCTGCGGGTGGCATCCGAGGGTCGAGTAGGGGTGACGACGGCGTCCCGACGGCAGCAGCGCCGGCAGGCCGGCGGAGCGGTGACGGCGGGATCGAGACCGACGATGCTGGTGGTGACAGCCGGAGCCATGGCCGGCACCCGGCTGCGCCTGGGGGCGGGACCGATCCTGATCGGGCGGGCCGAGGACTCCACCCTGGTGCTGGACGACGACTATGCCTCCACCCGGCATGCCCGGCTGGTGCAGCAGGGTGACGGCTGGGCCGTGGAGGACCTCGGCTCCACCAACGGCACCTATCTGGACCGTGCTCGGGTGACGGCCCCGACACCGGTGCCGGTCGGGCTGCCGATCCGGATCGGGCGCTCGGTGCTGGAGCTCAGGCCGTGACAGACCAGCCCGGCCCCACCGAGTCGTGTGGCCCAGAGAGCGCCCCGGCGCACGCCGGACCACACGACCCGGGTTCTGCGGCGGTGCGCGGCGCCCGGGATCCGAAGCACACGCTGCGCTACGTCGCCCGCTCCGACCGTGGCCTGGTCCGGGCCACCAACCAGGACTCGGTATTCGCCGGCGACCGGCTGCTGGTGATCGCCGACGGGATGGGCGGGCATGCCGCCGGGGACACCGCCTCCCGACTGGTGGTCGCCGCTTTCGCCCCGCTCAACGACCGGCTGCCCGCCCCGGACCTGCTGTCGGATCTGGTCGCCGCCGCCCGGGAGGGCAACGACGCCATCGCCGAGGTGGTCGCCGACAACCCCGAGCTGGACGGCATGGGCACCACCGTCACCGCCATGCTGTTCGACGGTGCCCGGGTCGGCATGGCGCACGTCGGTGACTCCCGGGCCTATCTGTACCGCGCCGGTGTGCTGCACCAGCTCACCCACGACGACACATTCGTGCAGTCGCTGGTCGACGACGGGCGCATCACCGAGGACGAGGCCGCCCACCATCCACAGCGAAACCTGTTGCTGCGCGCGCTGAACGGCACGGATCTGGACCCATTCCTGGCGCTGCGCGAGGTGCGCGCCGGCGACCGATACCTGCTGTGCAGCGACGGCCTGTCCGGCGTGGTGGACGCCGAGCACATCGCCGACACGTTGGGCGATGCGGACCCGGAGCGCGCCGCCGACGTGCTGATCCAGCGGGCCCTGCTGCGCGGCGGGCCGGACAACGTGACGGTGATCGTCGCCGACGTGGTGGACACCGGGGTAGCACCGGCGCCCGGCCCGGTGGCCGTCCCCGGCGATGCCGACCCGGAGGCGACCGGGCCCCTCCAGCAGCTCACCCGGGAGATGCCGAGGGTCCCGCTGCCACCCATCCCGGAGGGTCCGGCGGCGACGGCCGAGTTCCTGCCGGCCGACGAGAACGACGACGGCGACGGGGATCTCGGCGACAGCCTCGGCGAGGATTTCGAGGGCGAGGATTTCGAGGGCGAGGACCTCGGCGAGGACTTCCAGGACGAGCCGGACGACAACGCCGGCAGGGCCGGCGGACACAGCGGCGAACACGGTCGCACTGACGAGCAGGGCGAGGCCAAGCGCGCCGGTGAATCGACGGTGCCGGCGGCAAGCGGTGACGGCGCAGAGCAACCAGCCGCCCGCTCCAGCCGATCGCGCCGGGGCGGCGCCACAGACTCCGGCGACGGGGAGCACCGGCGCTGGCATCGCCGCGGGGCACTCGCCGTGGCCATCGTGGTGTTGATCGGCGTCGCGCTCGCCGGTTCGACCCTCTGGGTGCGCAGCCAGTACTACGTCGGGGCGCAGAACAACATGGTGGCAGTGTTTCGTGGGGTGAACGGGTCCCTGTTGGGCTTTCACTTCTCGACATTCCAGGAGACGTCCTGCGGCGACCGGATTGACTGCACCCCGATGCGGGTGTCCGACCTGCAACCCGCCGCCCGCAATCTGGTGCAGGCGGGCATCCAGGCGTCCAGCCTGACGGATGCTCGCGACGTAATGAGCCGCCTGTCCGGTCAGCTGCTGCCGCTCTGCCCGGACCCCGCGACGCCCGGGTCCGGCACGGCACCACCAACCGGCAGCACGACCGGTTCGCCGAACCCGAGCGGCAGCACCGGCACCGGGGGGGCGAGCACCCCAGCGGCCACCCGCACCACCGGAGCAGCGACCCCACCGACCGGCAAGGCAGACAAGACCGGCCGTTCCAGCACCGCCGCAGGATCGCCCGGCACCACGTCGGGCGGGACGAAGGGCACCGGCACGAGGGCCACCATCCGGACCACCACCACGACCACCCAGGTCGCCCCGAAGCGCACCGCCACGTCGACGGCGACCGGTCGTCCCGCCGGACAGCGCGCCCTGAGCCCCGGACTCGGTGGACTGCTGACCGGAGCCGCAACGCCCGACACGGTGGCGGCGCAGCCGACACCGGTCACGCGGACCGTGCAGACCACCGTTACGCCAGCCCCGCCCGGGTTCGCGGGCGACGCCGCCGGTCTGATCACCACCTCGGCCACCCCCGGCGCCTCCTCCGGTCACGACACCACCGCCACCGCCGCGACCGCCGCGACGCCGACCGTCACCGTCACGCAGACCGTCACCGCTGCCACCAGCGCCACCGGTACCCCGCTTGCCCCGGCGCCCGCCGTGCCCGGCGTGACCTGCCGGGTCGTGGGGTAGCACCACCATGCCGGCATCTCCAGCCCTGACCGCGCCCCGGCGCCGCACCGGACGCGGCGCCGAACTCGGGCTGCTGGTGTTCGCCGGAATCATCGTCACCGCCGCCCTGGTGATCGTGGAGCTGAACCAGAACCAGTCGCTGCACTGGGAACTGCTCTACTACGGCGGCGGCTACCTGGTCGCGTTCGCGGTCGCGCATCTGATCGTCCGTGCGCTGGCACCGTATGCCGACCCGCTGCTGCTGCCGCTGGTCGCGCTGCTCAACGGACTCGGGCTGGTGATGATCTACCGGCTGGATCTGGCCGCCGCCGCCAAGGATCCGGGCGCCGCCGCACAGGCCCCGCTGCAGTTGCTGTGGACCGGCATCTCGTTGGTGCTGTTCCTGCTGGTGCTGCTGATCGTCCGGGACCACACCACGCTGCAGAGCTACTCGTACACCCTCGCACTGGTGGGGCTGGTCTTCCTGGCCATCCCGGCGGGCCTGCCGGCCAGGTATTCCGAGGTCAATGGGGCCAAGATCTGGATCAAGATCCCGGGCGTGCTGTCCATTCAGCCCGGCGAGTTCGCCAAGATCGCGCTGATCGTGTTCGCCGCGGCCTTCCTGGTGTCCAAGCGCACCTTGCTGTCCACCGCCGGCAAGCGCTTCCTGGGTCTGGTGCTGCCGCGGGTGCGGGACCTGGGCCCCCTGGTGTTGTTGCTCGCCGTGGCGCTGATCGTGCTGGTGGTCGGGAACGACTTGGGTAGCGCGCTGCTGCTTTTCGGCGTGCTGCTGGTGATGGTGTACCTGACCACCGGACGGGTCTCCTGGCTGATCATCGGGCTGCTGGCATTCGCCGGCGGGGCCATCCTGGCCTACCGGCTGTTCGCCCACCTGCGGGTGCGGGTGGACATCTGGCTGCACCCGTTCGCCGATCCGCTGAACACCGGGTATCAGCTGGTGCAGTCGCTGTTCGGGCTGGGCACCGGCGGCATCTTCGGCACCGGGCTGGGCGCTGGGCGTCCAGACATCGTGCCGTTCGCCTCCACCGACTTCATCTCGGCCGCCCTCGGCGAGGAACTGGGCCTGGTGGGCCTGTCGGCGATCCTGCTGTGCTACCTGCTGCTGGTCGGCAGGGGGTTGCGCACCGCGCTGGCCGCCCGGGACAACTTCGGGTCGCTGCTGGCCGCCGGGCTGTCGTTCGCGATCGCGCTGCAGGTGTTCATCATCGTCGGCGGGGTGACCCGGCTGATCCCGCTGACCGGCCTGACCACGCCGTTCCTGTCCTACGGCGGGTCCAGCCTGCTGTCGAACTACATCATCCTGGCGCTGCTGCTGCGGATCTCCGACTCCTCGCGCCGACCGGCGGCGCCGCGCGCCGCTCGAGTCACCCGGCGCGCGCCGCTGATGCAGGCGCACACCGAGATGCTGCCGGCGATCGGCGGGGACGGCCGATGAACCCCACCTTGGGAGTCCCAGGTTGCGCCATAGCGCCTCCTCAGACACACAAGCGCCGGAGGGGGGCGGGCGGATGAGGCGGCCGATGCGCCGGCTCGGGGTGGCCGTGATCGTGATGATGACGCTGCTGATGGCCAACCTGACCTACATCCAGGTGGTCAAGGCGGTCTCCTACCGCAACGACCCGAACAACAAGCGCACCGTGCTGGAGGAATACTCCAGGGCGCGCGGCCAGATCACCGCCGACGGGGGCGTGGTGCTGGCGACCTCGACACGGTCCGACGACGCCTACCGGTATCAGCGCTCCTATCCAGGCGGCGCCATGTACGCGAACCTGACCGGTTACTACTCGCTGCGCTACGGGCCGACCGGGCTGGAGCGACTGCAGAACGACCTGCTGTCCGGGGACGACCCGGAGCTGCTGGTGGACCGGCTGTCCGACCTGATCACCGGGCGGGATCCGCAGGGCGGCAACGTGCAGCTGACCGTGGTGCCCGCGGTGCAGAAGGCCGCCTACGACGGGCTGGCCGAGAAGGGCTACGTCGGGGCGGTGGTGGCCATCAAGCCGTCCACCGGGGCGATCCTGGCGATGGCCTCCACACCGTCGTTCGACCCGGACCCGCTGGCCAGCCACTCGGAGGCGAGGCAGCGCAAGGCCTACAACGACATCGTCGCGGCCTCCCCGTCGCCCATCCTCAACCGGGCGATCGGTGCCGTGTACCCGCCCGGCTCCACGTTCAAGCTGGTGGTGTCGGCGGCAGCCCTGCAGCACGGGTACACCACCGAAACGGAGGTGACGGGAGCCCCGACGATCACGCTGCCCGACACCGGCGGGGCGACCCTGTCCAATTACGACCACGAGGACTGCGGTGACGGGGGCGGCTCGCCGGTGCCCCTGATCGAGGCGCTGGCGCATTCGTGCAACACCGCGTACGCGACGGTTGCGATGGCGGTCGGGGCATCGGAGCTGCGCAAGCAGGCGGCGGCGTTCGGCATCGACGGTCAGGACTGGGATCTGGACGGGTTCCCGGTGGCGGGCTCGCGCACCGGCGACATGGCCGACGATGCGGCGGTGGCGCAGTCCGGGATCGGCCAGCGGGACGTCGCGCTGACCCCGCTACAGGACGCCGTGGTGGCGGCCACCATCGCCAACCACGGGCAGCGGATGGAGCCCTACCTGGTCGCCAAGACCACCCGGCCCGACCTGTCGGTGATCACCGAAACCACGCCGACCTCGCTCGGGCAGGCCGTCCCGGCGACGGTGGCGCACGACATTCGGGACATGATGATCGCCTCCGAGCAGGACACCCCGGGCAGCGGGCAGATCCAGGGGTTGACCATCGCCTCCAAGACCGGGACCGCCGAGCACGGCACCAAGCCGAAGGACACACCCCCGCACTGCTGGTACGTGGCGTTCGCCCCGGCGAACGATCCGCAGGTGGCGGTCGCCGTGCTGGTGACCAACGGGGGCGACCGCGGGCTGGATGCGACCGGAGCGACCGTGGCCGGGCCCATCGGCCGGGCCGTGATCGCCGCAGCGTTGGCGGGGTCGTAGATGGCAGCGCTTATCAACTCCGCAGCCGCGTCCGAACTCGGCCACTTCCGTCACTCCCGTCACAACCCGGCCGATTTGATCAGCGCCAACGGGCACCCGGCGGTGACGGCATGGCGCTGACCCCCGGCCTGCTGCTCGCCGAGCGCTATCGGCTGACCCGCCGGCTCGCGGTCGGCGGCATGGGCGAGGTGTGGACCGCCGAGGACACCCGGCTGGCCCGCCAGGTCGCCGTGAAGATCCTGAAATCGGAACTGACCAGCGACCCCGAGTTCGTGGACCGGTTCCGCTCCGAGGCCCGGATCACCGCCTCGCTCAATCACCCCGGGATTGCCGCAGTGCACGACTACGGCGAGGTCGCCTCCATCGCCGGCGGGCCCCGGGACACCGCCTACCTGGTGATGGAGCTGGTGTCCGGCGAGCCGCTGTCGGCGGTACTGGCCCGCACCCCGCGGTTGTCGGCCAGCCGGACGCTGGACGTGCTGGAACAGTCCGGCCGGGCCCTGCAGGTCGCGCATGCCCGCAACCTGGTGCACCGGGACATCAAGCCGGGCAACATCCTGATCACCCCCGCCGGGCAGGTGAAGATCACCGATTTCGGCATCGCCAAGGTGGCCCACCAGGTGCCGGTGACGAAGGGCGGGCTGGTGATGGGCACCGCCCAGTACTTGGCGCCCGAGCAGGCCGCCGGCCGGGAGGCGGTGCCCGCCTCGGACGTGTACGCCCTGGGCGTGGTCGCGTTCGAGTGCCTGGCCGGACGCCGCCCGTTCGACGGGGAGCACCCGATCGCGGTGGCGACCGCGCACGTCCAGCAGCCCCCACCGCCGCTGCCGCCCGACGTGCCGCCGCCGGTGGCCGCGCTGACGCTGCGGATGCTGTCCAAGGATCCGGCGCAGCGCTATCCGGACGGCGGATCGCTGGCCGCCGCCGTGGCCGTGGTGCGCGCAGGCGCGATGCCGCCGCTGCCGGCCACCGCCACCGCCGGTGGGCGGGGCCGGCCAGTGGATCCGGGCGGCCCGTCGATCCTGCCGGAGGGCCCTACCGGTCCCCGGCCACGGGTCGGACCGGATCAGATGATGCGGCCACCGCCGGGACCGTCACCGCTGTCCCCGTCGCTCGCCCACCCGGCCGTGCACCCCACCGGCCCCGCGGCGCAGATCGTGATCTCTCGCGCCCAGCCCGCTCCCCGGCACCGCCGCACTGGTCTGTCGGTGCTGCTGGTGCTGCTGGTGCTGGCGGTCGCCGCCGCGGTGGCCGTGATCCTGCTCACCCGGCCGGTCGGCACGTCCGGCGCCCCCGGGGGGAACACAGTTGTGAGCGCACCGGTATCGGACCGTGACCTGCCGCTGTCAGGCTCGTCGGGGGCCATCGTGTCGGCCGGGGCGAGCGTGTGATGCGTCCGTGGCGGCCGGTCGGGGGCGGCAATTCCGCTCGGTCGGGCCCGCATACCTGCGACAATGTGAGGTTGGACGCGACTGTGTGGAGCGCACCAGGCCGAAGCGCCACGTGGGCGCGGGCAGCCGTGCGCGCGGATCATCAGTCGATGAAGCGAGTTGTGAGGCGATGACGGGAAACCTGCTCGGCGACCGATATCAGGTCGGCGACACGCTCGGTTTCGGGGGCATGAGCGAGGTCCACCGGGGTCGTGATCTGCGGCTGGGCCGCGATGTTGCCATCAAGGTGCTGCGCGCCGACCTGGCCCGCGACCCCACGTTCCAGACCCGGTTCCGCCGCGAGGCGCAGAACGCGGCCTCGCTGAACCACCCGGCCATCGTGGCCGTGTACGACACCGGCGAGACGGCCACGGACGCCGGCCCGGTCCCCTACATCGTGATGGAGTTCGTCGACGGCGAGACGCTGCGCGACCTGCTCAAGCGCGAGGGGCCCCTGCCGCCCAAGCGGGCCATGGAGATCGTCGCCGACATCTGCGCCGCGCTGGACTTCTCGCACCGGCATGGCATCGTGCACCGCGACGTCAAGCCCGCGAACGTGATGCTGACCAGGGCCGGCGCCGTCAAGGTGATGGACTTCGGCATCGCTCGGGCGGTCGCCGACGGGCAGGCCACCGTGACCGCCACCGCGGCGGTCATCGGCACCGCCCAGTACCTGTCGCCGGAGCAGGCCCGCGGCGAGGCCGTCGACGCCCGCTCCGACGTGTACGCGACGGGCTGCGTGCTGTACGAACTGCTGACCGGCGCGCCCCCATTCACCGGCGACTCCCCCGTGGCGGTGGCCTACCAGCACGTCCGGGAGGACCCGAAGCCGCCCAGCAGCGTGCACCCGGGCATCCCGCGGGAGCTGGACGCCATCGTGCTCAAGGCGCTGAACAAGAACCCGCTCAACCGGTACCAGACGGCCGCGGAGATGCGCTCCGACCTGGTGCGGGCGCTGTCCGGGCAGGCCGTGCACGCCACGCCGATCATGGACGACGCCGATCGCACGGCGATGCTGCGCACGCCCCCGCAGCGGGTGGCGCCGCCCACCTCGCAGCCGCCGCTGCTGGCCCCGCCCAGCATCCTGCAGCCCACCGACGACTGGGACGACGAGGACTCCGGCCGGGCCCGCAAGGTATGGGGCTTCGTCGGGATCGGGGTGCTGTGTCTGGCGCTGCTGGCCGGCGCGATCATCCTGACGCTCAAGGTCACCGGGGCGCCGCCGCCCCCGCCGCAGGTGGCCGTGCCCAAGCTGCAGCACATGACCGCAGACGAGGCGGCCGCCACGCTGCGCGAGAACAACCTGACCCTGGCGCCGCTCAAGCACGCGCCATCGTCGGATGCCGACAAGGACAAGGTCATCGGCCAGAACCCGAGCGCGGGCGTGCCGGTCGAGCAGGGCTTCGCAGTGACGCTGACCATCGGTGACGGGGTCCAACAGGTGACGGTGCCAAACCTGGCGGGCTTCGATGCGCAACGGGCGCAGGAACAGGTGGTCGACAGCAAGCTGACCTACAAGGAGAAGAAGGTGTACTCGGCGTCCGTGGCCAAGGGCCGGGTAGCCGATCAGGATCCACCGGCCGGCCAGCAGGTACCGCCGAACACCGAGGTCGTGGTGTCCATCAGCCAGGGCGCCGAGATGACCAGCATCCCGGACGCCGACGCGCTGATCGGCAAGCAGCTGTCCGACGCGGAGGCCGCGCTCACCGCGGCGAAACTGAAGTATGTGACGCAGACCCAGCCCAGCGACAAGCCCAAGAACGAGGTGCTCTCGCTCGGCCCCGACCAGAAGCCCGGCGATGCCGTGCAGGTCAACGCCGTGGTGACGCTGGTCGTGTCGGACAACTCGCTGATGAAGATGCCCAGCCTGACCAACCTCACCCCGGACGAGGCGGTGGCCAAGCTGCAGGACAAGTCGGTGGGTTGGACGGGCACGGCGGACTTCCTGAACCAGACGCTGAAGGAGGACCCGAACCCGGCGCTGTGGGGCAAGATCGTCGGTCAGCTGCCCGAGGCCGGCAAGCTGGTCTCCAAGACGACGCCGGTGAACGTCTCGGTGGCCACCATCCCGAAGATCACCATGCCCGATCTGTCCGGCATGACCAAGGATCAGGCGCTGGCCGCGCTGTACGACGCGCACTGGGACGGACAGCTCGTGGTGACCACGGATCCCGCGGCGGTGCCGCCCAAGGACAAGGGCGAGACGGTCATCCAGGACTCGCAGTCGCCCGCCCCGCACACCGAGGTGTTGATGAACGCGGAGGTGACGGTGACGATGTATCCCAAGGAGCCCGAGCCGACCACCACGACGGGATCGCCGTCCACCACGGGTTCGGGCACCGCTCCGCCGACGGGCAGCACCACCGCTTCGTCCGAGGACGGTGGTGACGGCTTCACCGGTCCCGGCCGGGGGCACGGGCGGGGCGGCGGCTGACCGGGCGGGGGCCTCCCCCAGCGGGAGGTAGCCGACCGGCCGGCGCCGGGGAGTTGGCGGCGCTTTGGCGCGCTCTTCCCAGGAAATCCTCACACGGATCCGCCACGCTGGTCGCATGACCGACGACGCACCGCACGGCCCCGAGGACCAGCACCGGCCCGACCCCGTCGAGCCCGGCGACGCCGAAGCCGCTCACACCGAACCCGCTCACACCGAACCCGCGCCCGAGGCCCCCGGTCCCTTCGGCACCGAGCCCACTCACGCCGAACCCGCGACCGGGCCGATCCCGCTGTCGGCCGCCCCCCGCACGGGCGAGCCGCCCCGCGCGCAGCAGACCGGGCAGGAGCCGCCCTGGCAGGCCCGGCCGAGCGGCGCCCTCGCCGCCCCGCACGGCCTGCACCCGGACCAGGCCGCGAACCCCTGGCAACGGCCCGGGCCCCCGAGCCCTGCCGGCACACCCAACGCCCCCGACGCCACGGGTGCGCCGGGTGCGCCGGGTGCGACAGGCTCCGCCCAGCGACCGGCGTCGGCCTGGCCGGGCGCGGGCCAGGCCGGGTGGCAGCTGCCCTGGACCGGGCCGGGTGGCGCCCCCGGATCCGGGAGCTACCCCGGTGTCGGCCCCACCCCGACGGCCGCCCACCGGCCGGGCCAGGCGCCGATGGCGTCCGCCCCGGGACCCTCGTCACCGCTTGACCCGACGCACCCCGGCGCCCCGGCGCCGGCCCGCTCGACCCGCACTGCGCTGGTCATGCTGGCCGTCGTGGTGCTCGCGTTGATCGCCGGGTTCGGCGGGGGGATGCTCGGCAGCAGTCTGGCCGGCCGCGACGCCGGCTCCGCGTCGGACGACTCGCTCACCCAGCACCCCGCCGGCCAGCCCGCCTCGGAGAGCACGGCGGCGCCCACCGGGTCGGTGCAGGCGGTGGCCGACAAGGTGCTGCCGTCGGTGGTCAGCGTGGTCGCCCTGGGCAACTCCGGTGAGGACGAGGGCTCCGGAGTAATCCTCACCGATTCCGGGCTGATCCTGACCAATAACCACGTCATCGACGGCGCGCAGCACCTGACGGTGCAGTTCACCGACGGCACCACCGCCACGGCCACCGTGGTCGGCACCGACCCCACCGACGACCTGGCCGTCATCAAGGTGGATGGCGTGTCCGGGCTGCAGCCGGCCACCCTGGGAACCTCGGCGGACCTGCAGGTCGGGCAACAGGTGGTGGCGGTCGGATCGCCGTTGGGGCTGTCGGCGACGGTCACCACGGGCATCGTGTCGGCGCTCAACCGGCCGGTGCGCACCTCGTCCGCGGGCGACTCCGGGCAGCCGGCCGGCGAGAAGGACACGGTGCTGAACGCGATCCAGACCGACGCCGCGATCAACCCGGGTAACTCCGGCGGGCCGCTGGTGAACATGAACGGTGACGTCATCGGCATCAACTCGGCGATCGCGACGCTATCCACCGGCTCCAGTGGCCAGTCCGGATCGATCGGCGTGGGTTTCGCGATCCCGATCGACCAGGCGCACCGGATCGCGCAGGAGATCATCAACACCGGCAAGGCCTCGCACGCGGTGCTCGGTGCGACGGTGTTCGACGCGCTGAATCGCAGCGACGGCATCACGACCGGTGCCGCCGTGAAGGAGGTGACGCCGGACGGCGGCGCCGACAAGGCGGGCATCAAGGCCGGTGACGTGATCACCAAGGTCGGCGACGCTCCGGTGGAGTCGGCCGACGCGCTGGTGGCGACCATCCGGTCCAGCAAGCCCGGCGGCACGATCCAGGTGAGCTACACCCGGGACGGCAAGTCCTCGACGGTGACGGTGCGGCTGGGATCGGCCACCGACTGAGCGCCGGCGCTCACCCGGGGCTCACGCTGCACCTCACACCGCGGCTCACCCGGCGGCCAGGCGTAGCCGCTCGACCTCGGCCTCCAGCGGCGCGACCCGGTCGGCGGCGTCCGGATCCCCACAGGCCCCCAGCCAATTGGCCAGCAGCCGATGGCCGCCCTGGGTGAGCACCGACTCTGGGTGGAACTGCACCCCGGCAACCGCGTGCTCGACGTGCCGCAGCCCCATGATCACTCCGCTCGTCGTACGAGCGGTGACCCTGATCTCGTCCGGCAGCGTGCCATCCACCACGGCCAGCGAGTGGTACCGGGTCGCGGTGAGTTCGGCCGGCAGCCCGGCGAAGAGCCCGGTTCCGTCGTGGCGCACCTGGGAGGTCCGGCCGTGCAGCAGCTCTTCGGCGCGGTCCACCGTGCCGCCGTACACCTCGGCGATGGCCTGATGTCCTAGGCACACACCCAGCAATGGGGTCCGGCCACCCAGGCTGACCGCCCAGCGCACCAGATCCTCGCTGATGCCCGCGTCGGCCGGCACGCCCGGCCCGGGGGAGAGCAGCACGCCGTCCGGGGCGAGCCCGGCCACCTGGTCCACGGTGATCGCGTCGTTGCGCCGGACCTCGCACTCGGCGCCCAACTGCTGCAGGTACTGCACCAGGTTGTAGACGAACGAGTCGTAGTTGTCGATCACCAGGATGCGCGCCACGGGATCAGCGTGCCATGCGGGTCGAAACCCGTTCTGACCAGCCCCTATGTACTTGCCCGCTCAGGCCGGGCAAGTACATAGGGCGAGCCGGGCATGGGATGCATCGCCTGGAAATCGGGACGACAGAGCCGCAGCGACCGTGGTAGACGGGCCGCGGCGGCTCGCCGACACCGCCCGGCGAAGGGTCAGCCCGTCGTGCCGCCCTGGTCGATCGGCAGCAGTGGCTCCAGCCATGGGAAGATCACGAAGAACAGCAGCGCCACGACGCCGAGGAACAGCACCAGCGCCTGCAGCAGTCGCACGGCCACCGGCCCGGGCAGGTGTCGCCAGATCCAGCCGTACATGTCAGGTGGTCTCCTGCAGTTGGGGTGGCAGGAAGCCTGCCTTCTTCGGGTAGGTCTTCACCAGGATGCCGTGGATGATCATGCGCTGCCGATCGGAGAACTTCGGGTGGCAGGTCGTCAGGGTGATCAGCGACTCGGCGTTCGCCGGCACCACCGTGTTGTTCACGCCGGGTACCGGCAGGACGACCGGGAAATCGTCCGGGGAGGTGATCTTCCGGCCGTACACCCCTGCGTACTGACCGGTCTGCACCCGCACCCCGGCGCAGTGCGGATGCTGGGTGGTCGCCCACGTGGCGGTCTCCTCCTGCATCGGCAACACCCGGTAGACGTACCAGTCGTCGACGGTCTCGACCACGATCGCATCGCAGGAGTGCAGCAGTCCCAGATCGTCGAACGGCGCGCCCTTGTTCACCCGGTGCCCGGCCAGCGAGAAGTTGCCGGGCTCGCCCGGGTACTGCGTGCCCTCGTAATGGCCGGGCCCGGCGTACAGGTCGGCCTGCTGGGTGCCCTCGATGACGGTCAGCACGAAGTCCGCACCGAAGCTGGGGATGTACATCTTGGCGAACCCGGCGCCCTCGGTGGTGTCGTAGTGCCGCTGCCGGTGGGGATCGTCCTGGCCGGGCGCGGTGACGACGACGGTGCCGCCGCCGGGCCGAGTGACGACGGCCTGGTCGGGAGCGGTGACGACGTCGTTCTCCGAGGCCCAGAGCCGGTCCAGCGCGGCCGTCGCCTGGGCCTGCTTCTGCTCGCCGAACAGATTCGTCACCCAGACCTCGTAGACGACGAACAGCAGCACCACGACCCCGGCCGTGATCAGCAGCTGGCCCAGCCCGCGGACGGTGGTGCGCACGGGGTCGCGGGGCGGCCGTGCGGCCGCGGAGCCGGCCGCCCCGGTGGCAGCACCGCCCCCGGACGTCGCATCCGCCTCGGCGTGGCGCCGCCGGGACCGGGGAGGCGGGCCGCTCACCGGTCGACCGGACGGGCGCTCACCGTCCCACAGTCCGCTCAGCGGGTCGCCGCCGCCGGCCGGCGCACCGGCAACGCCGTGCTCATCCGGAGAACCTGGCTCATCCGGATAACCTGGCTCGCCAGCAGACCCCAGCTCACCTGGGGAACCCGGGTCACCCGGCCCGTCCGGCACGCCAGCATCGTCCGACCCGGGATCCTGATCGTCCGGCAGCCCGTGCCGCCCTCCTGTACTCACTTCGGCTCCTTCGTCGCCGCGGTCATCCGCACCACCCCCTGATATCCGGGCAGCGTCACATCGTCCAGCCCCTGCACGGAGAATCCCAACCCGTATCGCGACACATAGTGCAGGAACAGCGCGACCCCCGGCTCCGCCCGGATCGCCGCCGTCATGGCATCCCCGTCACCGATCGCGGTGATCACGAAGGGCGGCGAGTACGTCCGCCCGCCCAACAGCAACGTGTTGCCGATGCAGCGCACCGCCGTGGTGTTCAGCACCCGCTGCCCCATGATCGTCATGGCCTCGGCGCCGCCCGCCCACAGCGCGTTGACCACCGACTGCACATCCTGCTGGTGCACCACCAGGTTGTCCGGATCCACCCCGGTCGGATAGTTGCCGTCGGCGTCCCGCGGGGCGTCGGTCAGGCGCACGCGCACGCCGGGGCCATGTACCGCGGTCAGCCCGGCCGGGGCTCGCAACGCGTTGGCGGCCGCCCGCGCGGACGACACCCGGGGGGACACATCCTGACCGGCCGCCGCGTTCACCTGGTCCTGCAGACCGGCGGCCCGCTCATCCAGCGCCTGGACCCGCTGTTCCGCCCCACCGACCAGCACCGACAGATCGGACGAGCGGTTGCGGATGTCCTGGCCACCGGAGTAGGCGCGAGCCGTGCCGAGCAGCACCCCGGCCAGCGCGCACACGACCACCACGGCCACGCGCCAGCGGCGCGGACCGCCAGCACCGGGCCCGTGCCATCCCCGCATCGCCGGTCGAACTCCTCCGTGGTCTCGCAGGTCTCCGGCATCGATGCCGACACCGTAGGCTACGTGCAGAGGTGTTCAATCCCGGTCAAGATGACGGACGGTGACGGGGCCGCCCCGTCAGAACCCGGGATGCCCCGCGAGTGATCCGGCGCCCGGCGAGATCTGCCGGTGCCCACCAGTGGTACGGAGGATGTTGTGCCCAAGTCGAAGGTCCGCAAGAAGGCCTCGGTCCAGGTATCGCGGTCGGCCGCCGCGGCGGCTGCGGCAGCGGCCCCCCGGGCCAAGGTGATTGGCCCATCCGGTCCGGTATTCATCGGCATCATGCTGGGCCTCATGGTGCTCGGGCTGGCCTGGCTGGTCGTGTACTACCTGTGGGGCCAGGACATCGGATTCATGACGACCGTCGGGAACTGGAACTTCGCCATCGGGTTTGCGCTGATGATCGCCGGCCTGCTGATGACGATGCGCTGGCGGTGACGCGCATGTCCCGGCGGATCCACCTCGAGCTACCAGGGTCGGATGTCGCCCGGGTGAACGGAGCCGGAACGGGCCCCGGCGCCGTGCCAAACAACACGCGTGTCATTCATCCCCACTGGGGATAACTCCTGTGGACAACCCCCCCGCGGGCCGCGCGCCCGCCGGCGGTCACGGCTCACCGGGCGGCCCGCCGTGGGGTCCAGGCGGTGGCGACGGCCCGTCTGGCCCGTCTTGGGGGCCCGCCCGGTGGCTCAGTTCGCTGACGCTGGCCGGCATGCTGGCCGCACTCGCCTGGCGGCTGCTGGACCACGATCCGGAGAACCGGCTGGTCGCCTCCGTGCTCGTCGTGGTGTGCGCGCTGGTGACGCTGGCGCTGGTGCGGATCCGGACCCGGCTGCGGGTGGTCGGTGACGGGATCGTCGTCACCGGCCCGCTTCGCTCGCGGCACCTGGTCTGGGACCGGCTGGCCGGTATTGCGGCACCGCAGCGCGGTCGGTTCGGTCGGCGCGCGGCCATGCTGGAGCTGGAGGTGACGCCGGGCGAGGCCGGACCCGGTGATCCGCAAGATCCCGAAGCGGACACCGAGCTGCTGACCTTCGGCCGGTTCGACCTGGGCACCGACCCGGCCGCGGTGGCCCGGGAGCTGCAACGCCGCCGACCGGCCGACTGAACCGCGGCTGGGCCATAGCAGAGTCTGAAAATCTGCCCCTGGATCCGTGCAGCGCACGGGGCCCGCCTCGTTATCGCAGGTCAGGCCGTTGCCATCGATCCGGCGCCGATTCTGGAGGCAGATTTTCAGATCATCTACTCAGCTCAGGCCGCGGCAGTACCCCCGCACGCTGAAGGTGTCGTAACAACTGACCGATCCGAGCGTGAAGTCCCTGGTCGCGATCAGTGCAATCAGCACCACCAGCATGGCCGCGCAGGTGCCCCACTGCCACCAGGTGCGCCGGGCCGCGGGGGCGTAGACCATGGCCGCGCCGACCAGCGCCCCGACCACCAGTCCGCCCAGGTGCGCCTGCCAGGAAATGCCCGGGATGGCGAACGTGGCAATCAGGTTGATGGCGATGATCACCCCGGCCTGTCGCAGGTCCAGCCGCAGCCGCTTGAGCGTCACCAACAGGGCGCCCATCAACCCGAAGATCGCACCCGACGCCCCCGCCGAGCCGCTGGTCGCGCCGGCGAACAGCATCACCGACGCCGATCCGCCCAGCAGCGACAGCAGGTACACCGCCAGGAACCGCCACCGGCCCAGCACCCGCTCCAGGCCGAGCCCGATGAAGTACAACGCCAGCATGTTCAGCACGATGTGCATCACCGACAGGTGCAAGAACCCGCTGGAGATCACCCGCCACCACTCGCCGCCGGCCACGTACATCGGGACCAGCAGCGAGCCGTTGTACACCGACGAGCCGTTGAAGTTGGTCAGCGAGCGCGCCTGGGCGGCAACTCCTGCGAACACCAGCACGTTCAGCGCGAGCAGCGTGGTGGTGACCCGAGGTTGCTGCCCGTGGATCGCGCCGGACACCGTGCGCGGCACCCGCTGCGTCGAGCGACTCTCCGCCACGCAGGACCGGCAGTGGAAACCCACGCTGGCCGGGGTCAGGCAGTCCGGGCAGGCGGGCCGGCCGCACCGGGTGCAGTGCAGCGCGGTCGCCCGATCCGGGTGCCAGGTGCACACCTCGGTGGGGGCTGGCGCGCCGTAACCCTGCTGGTACGGGGGAACCGTCATCGATCGCTCCGTCCGGCGACGGCGGGGCACAGGGTCAGGAGCCGGCCGCCTGGGCACCGTCCTGGACGGTGATGGAGTTGATCACCACGTCCTCGGCCGGGCGGTCGCTGTGGTCGGTCCGGGTGGAGGCGATCGCGTCCACCACGTCCCGGGAGGCCTGGTCGGCGACCTCGCCGAAGATGGTGTGCTTGCGGTTCAAATGCGGGGTCTTGCCGACCGTGATGAAAAATTGGCTGCCGTTGGTGCCAGGCCCGGCGTTGGCCATGGCCAGCAGGTAAGGCCGGTCGAAGGCCAGTTCCGGGTGGAACTCGTCACCGAATTGGTAGCCGGGGCCGCCGCGGCCGGTGCCGGTCGGATCGCCGCCCTGGATCATGAAGCCGGCGATCACCCGATGGAAGATCGCGCCGTCGTAGAACGGCCCGGATGTGCCGCCGGAGGCATTCTCCGTGCGGTATTCCTTGCTCCCGGTGGCCAGGCCGACGAAGTTGGCCACGGTCTTGGGCGCATGAAACGGCATCAGCTGGATGCGGATGTCGCCGCGGTTGGTGTGCAGGGTCGCGTAGGTGTCGCCATACGTGGAATCAGTCACGTGCGCCATCCTGCCACGGGCCCGACGCCCGCCCGGCGCGCCGGTCCGCAGACATCCGCCAACCGGGCCCTACCGGCCCAGGTGCGCGATGATGTCCTCCACCATCTGCCGGCCCTTGATGGACTGCTTCTGGTTGGAGATGGCGATGATCGCGATCTTCCCCTTGGACACCGCGTAGATCGACTCACCCAGCGGGTAGCCCTCCACCCCGTCCAGGTTGCCCATCGCGCCGCCAGACCAGCCGCCGGGCAACGCCGCCGGGTTCGAGGTGCCGCGCGGCACGTGTTGGTCGACGGCGGCGGCCGCCGCCGCCGCGGTCGCGGCCACCACGATCCGGGTGGTGGCCAGGTAGCCCCCATCCGACCGGGTGAACACGCACACCGGGTAGGGCTTGGTCGCGATCAGCGAGGTCTGCCCGGTGTGCTGCCCGTTGGCCTGCATCACCTCGTCGTTGGTCAGGTACGGGCAGGTTCCCGGGGTCGGCCTCGGTTCCTTGGTGGCGGGCGGCGGTCCGACCGTGGGCGCGGAGGCGGTGACCGTGGTCTGTTCCGACGCCCCCACGGTGAGGGTGCCCAGGGTCGTGGTGACGGTCCGGGTGCTGGTCGAGGTGCCGACGGTCGAGGTGATGGTCTCGCGCGGCGGGGTGCTGGATGAGGGGGCGCTGCCGGCCGTGGAGGTGCAGCCCGCCGCCAGCACCGTCACCGCTACCGCGATGCCCGCGCTCCCCACGGCCCAGCGGCGACGACGCTCGCCGTGCCGGCCCCCCCGGCGCACCTCCCGCACGGCGCCCCCTTCTGCCCGGTCGGCCCCGGCGCGTTGCGCACCGGTTCCGGAGTCAGGGTACTGGCGCCGGCTCGGCGGGCTCGCCGCCGTGGACCGGGCGGGCAGAAGGGGGCGCCGTGCGGCGGTAGCGTGGAGTGCCAGCGTCACGGCCGATCGACGCGGACCGGCGACGCAGGGACCAGGGTGGCAACCGGCGGGCAGGAAGGGGTCGGGCGATGGTCGCAACTCCGCGCCGCACCACCAGCCAGCGCACGGCGTTGTTGCAGGTGCTGGCGGGCACCGACGAGTTCGTCACCGCCCAGGAGCTGCACACCGCGCTGCGGGACTCCGGTACGCCCATCGGACTGGCAACCGTCTACCGCACCCTCGCCGACCTGGCCACGGCCGGGGACGTCGACACGCTGCGCAATTCGGCCGGGGAGACGCTGTACCGGCAGTGCGGGCAGCCGGCGCATCACCACCACCTGGTCTGCCGAGTGTGTGGCCGGACCGAGGAGGTCACCGCCCCCGGGGTGGAGCGCTGGGCGCGCTCGGTGGCCGAGGAGTACGGGTTCGTCGACATCAACCACGAGGTGGAGCTGTTCGGGGTGTGCGCCGACTGCGCGGCCGGCCCCCGCCAGGAGCAGGCCTAGGCGCCACCCGCGCGGGGCCCCGATTTGCCCGAAACGGAGACAGGCCGGCGCCCGACCCGTCAGGCTGGTATTGGATGCCGGGCGCGGATCGGGCGTTGGCGTCGGAGCGCACCCCTGAGTGTTCCGATGCCGGTTGGCCTTGCCCGCGCGCCCGGCATCCACCCTCGCGTGTCAGGCTAGTAGTCGCCATGCCAGCATCCTCGATTCCCCAGTGCGGCGCCGGTCCTGCCCGGACAGCCCGCGCGACCCGCGTCCTGGCCGTGTTCGTCACCGCCGTCCTGGTCACCGCGCTGACCGCCTGTTCGACCCGCTCCGGCACCCGAACGACCACCACACGATCGCCGACAACCGTGACCTTGCTGACCGCACAAGGGATTCCGGGCACCTATCTGACCGACGACTCGGGTCGGGCACTGTACTTGTGGGACGCCGACCGGCACGGCTCTTCCACCTGCTACGACCAGTGCGCCGCCGCCTGGCCGCCGCTGACCGTGACCGACCACGCAATCGCCGGGCCCGGGGTGGACGCCGCGCTGATCGGCACCGCCGACCGGAACGACGGCACGCTGCAGGTCACCTACGGCGGCTGGCCGCTGTATTACTTCGTGTCGGATGTGCGGGCGGGTCAACTCGCTGGGCAGGGCGATACCGGGTTCGGCGCCGTGTGGTGGGTCATCGGAGTGGGCGGCAAACCGCTGCCGTCCGACCCGGTGTCCAGCACTCGCTGAACCGTTCCAGCCCGACGGGCGGTTCCGCCCCCTACAGTGAACCGAATGCGGGGGCATCGGGGTGGGTCACGTGTCGGGCACATATCGGCGGGCTCAATCGGGCCTGTCGGCTCAATCGGTCCGGCCGGGCAATGGGCCAGGGCGGTGCTGGCCGGCCTCCTGGGCACCGTGCTGCTGGGGATAGCGGTGACGGGGGTCGCCGCTGCGGCACCCGGATCCACCGCGGACGCCACGGGAACGGCGATCGCGGCCGACAGCAGCGCCGCAACCGGCTCGACCGGCACCGCGGCGAGGGTCGCAGTGCCCGAAGCAACCGGCACCAACGCGACCGGCAGCGACTCAACCGGCACCAACGCGACCGGCCCGACCGCGGGCAGCCCGCTGGTGGTGGACGACGCCGGCGTGCTGACCAGAGCGCAGGAGGAGCAACTGGTCCGGGCGGTCGAGCGGATCCATGGCTACCGGGTGTTCGTCGTCACCACACCCGCCGACCCCGGACCGCTGGAGGACGACCTGCACGCCCTGGGCGAGCGGGCCGCCTGGACGGGGGCGGGTTGGTATCCCGATGCGGTGATCCTGGCGCTCGGCGTGCAGAGCCGGGAGATCGGCACCTACTACGGCGACTCGGCGTACGACCTGGTCGACCCCGCGTCGGATGCCATCTACGACGCCATGGCAGAGGACTTCCGGCAGGACGACTGGGCCGGGGGGTTCCTGGCCGGCATCCAGACGGTGCACCAGGCGATTCTCGGCACGCTGCCGAATCCGGCCGCCGACAACGGGAATGCAGCGGGCTCCGATTCCGACGACACCGACGACACCGGAGCCTCGGCGGACTCCAGCGGCTCGATGCCGACCGGCTGGCTGGTGCTATTGATCATCCTGGTAGTCGGGTCACTGCTGTGGCAGTGGTACCGCAAGGCCAGCGGCGGCGGGTACGACGACGGGTACAACGGTGACGGATACAACGACGGATACGACGATGCTTCCTGGACAGGCAGCTCCTGGAACTCGCGGCGCCGCTCAACCTGGGGCGGCTGGTCCGGCAGCGGATCGCGCCGATCCGGGGGCTGGTCCGGCGGCTCGGGCGGCGGGTCGTCCCGCCGCGCCTGGGGCGGATCCTCGCGCCGGTCATCCGGCGGATCCTCGCGCCGGTCGTTCGGCGGGTCATCTCGGCGCTCCTCCGGAGGGTCATCTCGGCGCTCCTCCGGGGGCGGAGGCCGCAGCCGGAAGTTCTAGCCGGGTCCAAGCCTGAAATTCTGCCGCCAGATTCGCCGGCGCGCGCGTTTCCGCAGGTCGCCGTGATCGTGGTGCCATCCAGGGGCAGAAAATCAGGCACGTCGCCGCGGACCGTCGGCCGCCGCAGCGTCAGCGCACGAGCAGCCAGACCACGATTGCGGCCAACACCACGAACAGCACGATCGCGGTCGGCAGCGCCCACCGGGGCGCCGACCGATCCGGCTCCCGCTGCTCCATCTCCTGCTCGTGCGCGACGAATCGCTGGAACATCCCGGTGTCGGCGATATGGCCCTCATCGGGCCGGTCTGGGCTGGCCATGGCCCCCATTCAACCAAATCACCGGCGTCACGGTCGGTGACGGCCGATCACGGCGCGGTGGCGGTCCGGTCACCGGACGGTTCCAGGTCGGCGCCAATCCCGTTACCGGCAGCGCGGTGCCGCACGCCGATCGGGCTGTTGGCACTCGGATGATCTTGAGTGCTAACGGGAACCCAGTCCATGATCGAGACAGGGCACGGTCAGGGCGGAGGAAGCCATGAACGAGGGTGTCTGCCAGGTCGAGGTTTCGCCGCTGCAGTCGCAGGGCACGCTGAGCGGGTTCCTGCTGTCCGGCCGGTGGCCGTCCTCGACCCTGGAATGGGTGCGGGTGTTGCTGCTGGCGGTGCGGGTCGCCGCGGTGCCTGGTCTGCTGCCCACCACCACGGTCTTCCGGGTCCGGGAGGACGTGCCGGACGATCCGCCGGCCGACGCGGTTGGGCTGGTGATGGCCGAGGGCACCTTCGGCGGCGAGCATCCGCTCGAGCCGGGGCAGTTCGCCGATCCGCAGCCCCCGGGGCTGCTGGTGTTGCATCCGCCGTCGGAAACCCGACCCTCGCTGCCCGAGGTCACGGAGGTCGCCTCCGGATGCGTGTTGCTGCCGGGGTTGCCCTATCTGGGGTTGGACCACCGGGCGGGCTGGATCGAGGCCGGCCGGGACGGCACCATCACCAGCATGGTGTCCCGGTCGGGCGTCGACCCGAACGCCGACGCGGACACCGCGGTGCTGGCCATGCTGATGGTGGCCTGACCACGGAGACCCTGATCGCCCGCTACCAGCTCGACCGCGAGGTGTAGCCCGCCGCGCTAGTCGGTGCCCAGGTCGAACGCCGCGCCGTCCAGCAGTGCGTCCTCCGCGTGCTCCGCGTCGGGCGCGCCGAGCTGGGCGATCTGCTCGGACCGGCCGGATTCCAGGGTGCCGACCAGGCTGGCGGTCGCGTCCAGCTGTCCGAGCCCTGCGTAGAGCTCCAGCTTGGCGCGGGAGTCGGCAATATCCAGGTTGCGCATCGTCAGCTGTCCGATCCGGTCGACCGGGCCGAACGCAGCGTCCTCGGTGCGCTCCATCGAGAGCTTGTCCGGATGGTAGGACAGGCGCTCGCCGCGGGTGTCCAGGATCGAGTAGTCGTTGCCTCGCCGCAGCCGCACCGTCACCTCCCCCGTCACCGCGTTGCCGACCCAACGCTGCAGCGACTCGCGCAGCATCAGCGACTGCGGGTCCAACCAGCGGCCCTCGTACAGCAGCCGCCCCAGGCGCCGACCCTCGGAGTGGTAGGTGGCGATGGTGTCCTCGTTGTGGATGGCGTTGACCAGCCGCTCGTAACCCGCATGCAGTAGCGCCATGCCGGGCGCCTCGTAGATGCCGCGACTCTTGGCCTCGATGATGCGATTCTCGATCTGGTCGGACATACCGAGCCCGTGCCGACCGCCGATCTCGTTGGCGCGCAACACCAACGCGACCGCACCGGCAGAGTCGGCGGCAAACTCTTCGCCGTTGATCGCGACCGGTCGGCCGGCCTCGAAGCGCAGCGTGACGTCCTCGGCCTCGATGGCCACCTCGGGATCCCAGAACCGCACACCCATGATGGGATCGACGATCTCGATCGAGGTATCCAAATACTCCAGCCGCTTGGCCTCGTGCGTGGCCCCCCAGATGTTGGCGTCGGTCGAGTAGGCCTTCTCCACGCTGTCCCGGTAGGGCAGCCCGCGGGCCTGCAGCCATTGCGACATCTCTGTCCGGCCACCGAGTTCGGTGACGAAGGCCTCGTCCAGCCACGGCTTGTAGATGCGCAGTCGGGGATTGGCCAGCAGCCCGTACCGGTAGAACCGCTCGATATCGTTGCCCTTATAGGTGGATCCGTCGCCCCAGATGTCCACCGAATCGTCCAACATGGCGCGCACCAGCAGGGTCCCGGTGACGGCGCGACCTAGCGGCGTCGTGTTGAAATAGGCGACACCCGCCGTGCGAATGTGAAAGGCACCGCAGGCCAGCGCGACCAGGCCCTCGGCGACCAGTGCCGCCCGGCAGTCCACCAGCCGGGACAGTTCGGCGCCGTAGTCGGCCGCCCGCCCGGGCACCGCAGGCAGATCGGGCTCGTCGTACTGGCCGAGGTCGGCGGTGTAGGTGCAGGGAATGGCGCCGTTCTCGCGCATCCAGGCGACGGCGGTGGACGTGTCGAGGCCGCCGGAGAAGGCGATACCGACCTTCTCACCGACGGGCAACGAGGAGAGGACCTTGGGCACGGTGGTCAGCCTATTGCCCGGTCACGGCGGTGCCGACGCCGGGCGGGATCCGCCGCGGTGGCCACCGAGGCGGGATCGGCGACGCCAGCGGGTATGTGACGTCCCCCTACCGGGGGTCATGCCTCACCCGAACGAACGACGCCCAGCGGAGCGGTTCGGGCGCGGGCAGGCACCACCGTCGGTCCCATCTCATGGCGTTCGGGTGAATCCGCCTCTCACGGGTAGTGATCACACCATTACGATTGGTAAGTTCCCGGGTGTCCAGCCTTCGGGGACCCGGTGATCTGACACCGGGTGCGGGGCCACGGGGGAAAGTCACGGCGCCGAGTTCGGCTGCACCCGAGAGGGGCGCCACGTTGTACCAGGGGGATTCATGAGACAAACCCATCCACGCCGTCACGCGGGAATCCGGAGGCTTGGCGTCGCCGTCACCGCAGGCGCGCTGCTGGTCGCCGGAGCGCCCGCCAGCTTCGCTGCCCCGGCCGCCGGCCCGGAGGCACACGCCAGTGCCCAATCCGTCAACCTGGCGCTGGCGTCCGGGGCGCTGACCTTGCAGGTGTCCGCCAACGGCGGCACCACCGCGGACAACGACGGCACTGATTCCATCTACCCCGTCCGGAGCACGCCCGCACTTGCCCTGCTCGGCGGCCAGGACTTCCTGGCGGCCGGTGCGCTGTCCGAGGTGGCCGAGGCGGACATCGACGGATCCTCCTACGCCTGCGCCGGCATCGCCTCCCCCGGCGGCACCGTCGAGGTCGGCGACCAGGGCAAGAATTGCACCCTGACCGGTAACGGCACGGGTGGCGTCACGATCGACCTGGCGCAGATCCCGGGCGTCGGCAGCCTGCTGTCGACGGTCGCCTCGGTGACGCTGACAGCGGATGCGCTGACCGCCAACGCGTACGACGAGGGAACGCCGGGCTCACAGCAGGGCACGGGGACCATCGCGGGGCTGATGGTGCACGTCACGCTGCTGAGCGGCCTGCTCGGCACGATCGACCTGCCGGTGGACGTGCCCTCGGGCGTCAACCAGCCGCTGCTGCCGGCGATCGTCCAGGCCCTGACCGACTACACCGGGGATCCGCTCGGTTTGCTGAACCCGCTGATCACCCTGCTGAGCACGACGCTGGCCGGCGTCGTCGCCCTGACGTCGAACTACCAGAACACCGCGAGCGGTGTGCTGACCGTCAGCGCACTGCATGTCTCGCTGCTGGGCAACACGCTGGCCACCGCTGACCTGGCCAAGGCCACCGTCGGCCCGAACGCTGCCCTCACCGACTGCAACCCGTTCACCGACGTCGACAATTCCAACCCGTTCTGCCACGACATCCTGTGGCTGAAGATTGGTGGCATCACCAAGGGCTATGGCGATGGAACGGTTTACAAGCCGAGTTGGCAGACCTCCCGCGAGTGGATGGCGGCATTCCTGTACCGGTTTGCCAACCCCGACGCCAGTGATCCGACCTGTGCCAGCCAGCCATTCACCGATGTCCTCGTGAGCAACCAGTTCTGCGGCGACATCGCGTGGCTGAAGGACCAGGGAATCACCGCCGGCTTTACCGACGGCTCATTCCACCCGCACTCCAATATCGCCCGGCAGGGTGTCGCCGCGTTCCTGTATCGGTTGACCCAGGGCGAGGATGCGCCGGACTGCACGGGCACCGAGGGCCCGTTCCCAGACGTGCCGGCGGACTACCAGTTCTGCGGCGCCATCTCCTGGTTCCAGGTGCAGGGCATCTCGCAGGGCTACGTGGGCGGTGAGTTCCAGCCGGTCACGCCGGTGACCCGCCAGGTGATGGCCGCCTGGATTCACCGGTACTCCACCATGTACGCCCGGCCTGGCACCGTCTGATCCGTCCCGGACACCGCGTCCCGGGTGCTGCGCCGCGTGGTGCAGCACCCGGGACATGCGTGCATCCGGGGGTCGACGGGGCGTCTCCGACGAGCCGGAACGGCGTCAGCCGGCCGGCGACAGGAATGCCGTGAGCGCAGCGACGTACCGGTCCTGATCGGCGGCACCCACCAGCTCCCGCGCGGAGTGCATCGACAACATGGCGGCGCCGAAATCGACCGTCTGGGCGCCGGTGTGGGCAGCCGTCAGCGGACCCACGGTCGATCCGCACGGCAGGTCCGAGCGCATCACGAAGCGCTGCATCGGCACGCCCGCCTGCTCGCAGGCCAGCGCGAAGGCCGCCGCACCCGGCGCCCCGGTGGCGTATCGGAGCTGGCTGTTGATCTTCAGCACCGGGCCCTTGTCGATGCCGATCTGGTGCGCGGGCTCGTGCAATTCCGCGTAGTTCGGGTGGGTGGCGTGCGCCATGTCGCCGGAGGCGACGACGCTGCCGGCCATCGCGCGCAGGTAATCCTCCCGGGTACCGCCCGCGGCGGTGACGATGCGCTCGACCGTGGCCGGCAGCAGGTCGGAGTTCGCGCCGCGCTCGGAGGTGCTGCCGACCTCCTCATGGTCGAAGAGCACCAGCACCGGAACCAGCGGTGACGACGGCTCGCCCGCGGACACCGCCTCGATGAGTGCCCGGGTGCCCGCGAAGCTGGTGGCCAGATTGTCCATCCGGCCTCCGGCCACGAACTCGCCGCGAGCCCCGATCCGGCGCGCCGGCGCCGTGTCGTGGGTCATCAGGTCCCAGCCGAGCACGTCGGCCGTCTCGACCCCGATCCGGTCGGCCAGGAACGCCGCCAGATCGGGCGCGTCGCTACCGATGCCCCAGATCGGCGCCAGGTGCTGCTGGGCGTTGAGCTTGACCCCATCGGTGGTGACGGCCCGGTCGAGGTGGATCGCCAGCTGCGGGACCCGCAGCACCGGCTCGTCGACCCGCACCAGTACCGTTGCGACTCCTGCCGGGTCGACACCCGCTGCCCGGCAATCGCTTCCGGCCACCGCGGGAGCGCGCACCGAGATCCGGCCGGAGATCCCCAGGTCCCGATCCAGCCACGAGTTCAGCAACGGACCGCCGTAGACCTCGACGCCGAGCTGCTGCCAGCCGGCGCGCGTCAGGCCGGGCTGCGGCTTGATCCGCAGGTTCGGGCTGTCGGTGTGCGCACCCACCACCCGCATCGGCGTCGCCGGCCCGGCCGCCCACTCGCTGGACCACGCCACCAGCGATCCGCCCCGGATCAGGTAGTACCGGCCGGGATCCGTGGGGAACGCATTGGTTTCCGTCACCGCCGTGAAGCCGGCCGACGCCAGCAGCCGCGCCGACGTCGCGCAGGCGTGAAACGGTGACGGGGATGCCGCCAAGTAGTCGATCAGACCGGCCACGGCGCTGCCGTCCGTGAACGCACCGGCACCACCCGGCGCATCCGGACCGGCCGCCGGCATCACTGGATCACCCATGGCCGTCACTCTGCCAGACCCGGATCCTCCGGCCGGCCCGCCGCCGCGACCACCCGCTCCCGGTCGTGGTGCCTCATCGTCCTCGGGTGCCCGAACAGGTCCAGCCAGAGTCCGGATCGGAGCAGGAACAGGTGGGTCGGCACTTGCAGCGCGAGCATCGTCACCACCGTGATGACCGCGTCGGCCGCGGGCACCTGGGACACCGGCAGCCGGTAGGCGACCAGCACCCGGGCGGCCGCATCGACCAGCGCCAGCACACCCCACATGATGGTGATGTTCCGCCAGGCCGCCCGGAACCGAGCCTCGGTGCGCCACAGGCGTTCCATAGTCTCCCGGCGGCGGCGCAGCAGCATCCAGGTGGCCAGGTAGGTCAACGGCCGGTCGGCGCGCAGGCTGGCCAGCGTGATCACCGCGAACGGCGCGCTGATCCAGGCGTTGCGGATCAGCAGCTCCCGGGGGTCCCCGCTGATCAGGGCGACCAGCAGTCCGGCCACCAAGGCGAGCACCGTGATCGCGCTGAAGGCCTCGATCCGATGCCGGCGCGCCGTGTCGACGCCGGTGGTCACCAGGCTCAGGCCCGCGCCGATCGACAACGCCAGCACGTCGGAGAGCCCGCAGGCATGGAGCAGGTAGTAGAGCGCGAACGGAGCCGCCACGTCGAGCAGCAGCCGGCGGCCGGTGATGGCGGCGGGAGTCGATGTCGTCATGCCGCCACGGTGCCGGGCGGGCCGCGCGACGGCATCGGCCGACCGGCCCGGCCGAGCCCGTCGGAGGGTGGGCGGACCCCCGACTTTGGTCGCTGGTTGGCCGGGCGCAGGCTACGTAGCGTCCGCTCGCATGACGACGAGTGACTCGGCGAGGAACGGGATCGGCCGGTCGCGCGCCGAACCGGCTCCCGCCGGCGAAGCGGACCGCCGCCTCTCCCGACCGCCGCGGTGGGCGCTGGGCGCGATCCTGCTCGCGATGGGGGTGCTGGTCGGGCTCACCCTGGTCACGCAGATCGGCCAGCACGCGTCGGTCGCCCTGCTGACGGTGGACTATGTCTGCGCGGGCGCGGCGCTGGCGCTGCTGCCCTGGCTGCTGCGCGACCCGCCCCCGGCGGCGGTGCTGCTGGCGGTGCTCGCCGCGCTGTCGCCGACGGCCACACCGCCGGCCACCCTGGGGGTGCTGACCGTCGCGCAGCGCCGGCCGCTGCGGGACGCGCTGGTGGTCGCGGCGATCGACGTGGCCGCGCACGCGGTTCGAGGTGGCTGGCGGCCGGTCGGTGGGCTGTCCTACACGTGGTGGCTGGTGCTGGATGTGGTGGCGCACGCCGCCCTGGTCGGGGTGGGCGCACTGTTGCGGGCCCAGCAGTCGCTGCTGTGGTCACTGCGGGAACGGGCCGCCGCCGCCGAGGCCGAGCAGGCCCGGAAGATCGCCGAGGCGCGGATGGCGGAGCGCACCCGGATCGCGCGCGAGATGCACGACGTGCTGGCACATCGGCTGTCGCTGCTGGCTACCCATGCCGGCGCGTTGGAGTATCGGCCGGACGCTCCACCGGAACGCCTCGCGGCGGCGGCCGGGGTGGTCCGTGCCGGGGTACACGATGCGCTGGAAGACCTGCGGGCGGTGATCGGGGTACTGCGCGCCGACGACCCGCACGCAGCCGGAGGTGGCGACCCTGCGGATGCGCCCCCGGGCGGGCCGCCGCACACCCGCCGGCCCCAGCCCACGCTGGCCGACCTTCCGGCGCTGGTGGAGGAGTCCCGGGCCGCTGGCATGCCGATCGAGCTGGTCGACACGGTCGATGCGGCGCAGCCGGTGCCGGCGATGGCCGGCCGGACCGCCTACCGCATCGTGCAAGAGGGGCTGACCAATGCGCGCAAGCACGCCCCCGGCAGCCCCGTCACCGTCGAGGTGTCCGGGGGGCCGGGATCCGGAGTCAGCGTCACCGTGAGCAATCCGAGGCGCCCGGGGCCGGCAGCGTCGATCCCCGGCACCGGCACCGGGCTGGTAGGACTGGCCGAGCGCGCCCGGCTGGCCGGCGGGCACCTAGAGCACACCGTCGCCGCCGACGGCGGGTTCCGGGTGACCGCCTGGCTACCATGGCCCGAATGAGCACCGGCCGGCCGATCCGCGTGCTGCTGGTGGACGACGACGCCTTGGTGCGCTCGGCGCTGACGATGATGTTGGACGGCGCGGGCGGCGAGCCCGGCATCCGGGTGGTGGGCGGCGCCGACGATGGGGCCGCGGTGCCAGAGGCGATCGCCGCGCACGCACCCGACGTGGTCTTGATGGACATTCGAATGCCCCGGGTGGACGGCATCACGGCCACCCGCCGGTTGCGGGCGCGGCCCGAGGCGCCGCACGTGATCGTGCTGACCACCTACGACACCGACGACAACCTGCTGGAGGCGCTGCGGGCCGGCGCGGACGGGTTCCTGCTCAAGGACGCCCCGCCGGAGCGCATCGTGGAGGCGATCGACCGGGTGATGGCCGGCGACCCCATCCTGGCGCCGTCGCTGACTCGCCGGTTGATGGATCGAGCCGCGGGGCAGGCCGCCACCCGGCGACGGGCCCGCGGAGCACTGGACGAGCTGACGGTTCGGGAGCGAGACGTGGCGCTGGCCATGGCCGCCGGGGATAGCAACGCCGAGATCGGGGCGCGGCTGGACCTGAGCGTCGCGACCGTGAAGGCGCATGTGTCCCGGGTGATGGTCAAGCTCGGGGTGACCAACCGGACCCAGGTCGCGCTGCTGGTGCACGACGCGGGGCTGTGCTGAACGGGTCCGAGTCTGAAATTCTGCCCCTGGATTGGAAGCTCGCTCCGCCCCCTTACCATCGCCGCAGGTCAGGCGGGTGCGGTCGAAACGGCAAGCAATCCAGGGGCAGAATTTCAGACTCACCACTGGGTATCGTTGCCCAGGCCGCACTCGCGCGGCCACGACGTGGAAGCAGGCAGACGTGATCGCATGGGTGACGACCTATCTGATCTGGATCATGGTCGCCGGGTTTGTCGCGGTCTGGCTGTTCGCCGAGGACCGCAGGGGCAAGCTGTACCTGGGCTGCTCCGCCGTGGCCGGGCTGGTGATCCTGCTCATTCTGATCAAGGTCGCCGGCACGCTGTATAGCGATCCGCGACCCTTCACCCTGCCTCCCTACCCCGAACCGCTGATCCCGCACGCCGCCGACAACGGGTTCCCCTCGGATCATTCGTCGGCAGCGGGGCTGATCGCGACCGCCATCGCGCTGCGGCACCGCTGGTACGGCGCGCTGCTGGCGATCGCCGCGGTTGTGCTGGCCTGGTCCAGGGTCGCAGCGCACGTGCACCACGTGCAAGATGTCGTAGCCGGCCTGGCGCTGGGTGCCGTAGCGGTGCTGCTCGGCGCGCTGCTGGTGCGGTTGCTGTTCGAGCGCACCCGGCTGTTGGCCTGGTCGCCGGTGGCCCGGCTGATCGGCCCCTCGGCCGACGCCGAGCCGGACCGGCGGTAGCCAGCCCGACCGGCGCTAACCAATCCGACCCCGGTGATCGCGCTGAACCGGGACGCCGCCCCCGACGTAGTACCGACATGCCCACCGATCACCCACCCACCGAGCCCCGCCCCGCCGGCCGACCACGGCCGCTGCTCGAGGTGCTACGCGGCCTCACCGCCGCCGGTGTGCTCGCCTCCGCCGTGGTCCACCTGGACCTATACGGAGCCGGGTTTTCCGACATTCCCGTCATCGGTCCGCTGTTCCTGCTCAATGCCATCGCGGGGCTGGGGCTTGGCGTCGCCGTGCTCATCTGGTCGCATTGGCTGCCGGCGCTGCTGGCGGCTGGCTTCGCCGCCACCACGGTGGTCGCATACTGGTGGTCCGTGCTGTTCGGCCTGTTCGGAGTCCGGGAGGTCACCGGCGGATGGTCCGTGATGCTCGCCGAGGTCGCCGAGCACCTGGCGGTGACGTGCGGCCTGGCGGTGACGGGAATGCTGCTGAGCGCCCGGCGAACCCGCGAGGCCCCGGGTGGCGCGTCGCGGCGAGTGGGGGAGACGGTCGGGGTGCCATGATCGCCGGCCTGGCGCGACCCACCGACGCGGAACTGCTGCGCCGCCTGCACGACGAGCACGCCGCCGCGCTGTGGGGATTCGCGGTGCGGCTACTCGGCGGTGACGAGGCGGCGGCGCAGGACGTCGTGCAGGAGACCCTGCTGCGTGCCTGGCAACACCCGGCGGTGCTCGACCCGGAAACCGCTTCGATCCGAGGGTGGCTGTTCACCGTCGCGCGGCGAATCGTCATCGACCAGCGCCGGCGGGAGCACCGCCGACCCGAGGTGGTGACGGCGCGGCCGCCCGAGCCAACGGCGGCCGACCCCACGGAACCGTTGGCCGACCGGGCCGTGGTGCTGGATGCGCTGCGCACCCTGTCGGCGGAGCATCGGGCCGTGCTACTGGAGTGCTACTTCCGGGGCGCGTCGGTGGCGCAAGCCGCGGCGACGCTCGGAATCGCGGAGGGCACGGTCAAGTCGCGAACGCACTACGCGTTGCGGGCATTACGGACGGCGCTGGTGGAACAGGGAGGGTGGGCATGACGTGCAGTGACGAGCGCTTCCGGCATGCGGTCGGCCCCTACCTGCTGGGCGCGCTCGACGAGGCGGAGCGGGTGGCATTCGACGCACATCTGGTCGGGTGCACGGACTGTCGGGCGGAGTTGGCGCAGCTGCGACCGGTGGTCCAGGCACTCGGAACGGTGTCCGAAAGCGACGTGTCCGGGCTGGTTCCGGCGGGTGCAGCGCCGCCGGACACCCTGCTGCCCGGCCTGCTGACCCGCGCCGCTCGGCGGGATCGCCGGCGCCGGCTGCTGCTCGCCGTGGCGGGCGGGATCGCCGCGGCGGCCGTGGCGGCACTCGCCGTCGTCCTCGTCACCGACGGATCCGGAGGGTCACCCGGATCTCCGCCGGGCACGTCAGCCGACGGGCAGGTGATGGCGATGAGCCCTCTCGACGGCGGCGCGGTCCGGGCCACTGCGACGGTGACGGGCATGCCGTGGGGCACCAAGATCACGCTGCACTGCCACTACCAGACGGCGCTGACCAGCACCGGCGGGTCTGGTTCTGCGGGGACAGGGGGCCCCGGGGGCGTCGGTGGTTCCGAGTATCCGACACGCCCCGGGGCGTCGGTGTACTCGCTACGGGTGATCGACACCGCAGGCTCGGTGCACGACGTCGGGTCCTGGGCGGTGGCCGGCGGGCAGGACACCGTCTTCACCGGCGGCACCTCGGTGCCGATGGGTCAGATCGGCCGCATCGACGTGGTCGCGGCGGATGGCTCGACGGTGCTCACCGCGGCCGGGTGAACGGGGGCGGACCGGGGCTGCCACCGGCCGTTGCCGCGCGGGTCGCCCACCCGCGTCAGGAATCCCGCAGGCGGCTCCGGCGAGCCCGAGCCGGCAGGCCCGTCGTCCGTTATGCGCCGGAATCTCGCTCACTGGCGTGGCCGCGACCTGGATGGACAGGCGGCTCGCCGAGGCCCCGCAGCTCGATTGCCAACCACAACTCGAACAGGTCCTGACCGCCCTCCAGGCTCCGCCCGGTTAATTCACTGATGCGGCGGATACGCGCCCGCATCGTGTGTCGATGCACGCCCAGTTGCTCGGCAGCCTCCTCCAGCCGCCCCCCGCAGCGACAATACGCAGCAAGGGTGTCCAACAACTCCTGCTTACCCTGCCGGTCCGGTTTGCCGAGCACGCCGAGAACCTCGTTGACGAAAGACGCGCGCAGCGCGCTGTCGCCGACGGTCAACAGGGTCCGATAACCCAACAAACTGGAATGCCACGCGCTCACCTCGCCACGCGATGTGGCGACATCAAGTGCAAAACAAGCCTGGCGGAAGCCGACAGCTAATGAATCGACACCGACAACGCCACTGACACCGACGCGGTGCGGCCGTGGCAATTCCAAGTCCGCCAGCATTTCCTGAATATGGTGCGGATCGCAGAGGATCACGACGGCGGGCTGGGTATCCGCGCTCATCAACAGATCGGACGCATGATCCGATGCCGCCGCAACGACCGACGGCAACGGCTCTCGATCCGCATCGCACGTCGACACCAATACTGCGAAAGAATCGGCACGGAGGCCCGCCCGGGCCAGATTGGACGCCGCCTCGGGCGCGCTGAGCTCACCGGATAGCAAGTCGTCCAGCAGCCGCGCCCGGGCAGCCCGCTCGGGTGCCCGATGTGCGGCACGCAATTCCATCAACACGCTGCACAGTGATACCGCGGTGCCGATCACGAGCCGATCAGAGGTGTCGAATTGCCCGGTCTTGCGCACGGCAAGAATTCCCCGTAACCGCCCCTCGATGCCCAGCGGCAGCGCGATCATCGACGCCACCCCGTCGTCGGTCGTCATCGACCACCGCATGCCGCGGGCAAGCTGCTTCCGAAAACGTCCGCGCAACGGATCGAACTGTTCGTGAATGAGCGCATTGGCGGCCGCAACGGGCCGCAACCACTCGTTATAGACAACGGCATCAATGCCGACTTCCTCGCTGAGCAATGCCACGGTCCGGTTAATTCCGTCGGGTACCGTGGCGGATTCATTCAGCTTGCGAACCGTTCCCAGCACCTTTCGAACCGGATTCTCTGCCCGCTCGTGGATCAGATCGGCGACGGCGTGCACCACCGATTGCAGCAGCGTGTTCTCGGGAACGCCGACCAGGGTGAGTCCGGCCGCCTCCGCGCCCGCCCGCAGCGACTGCGGCACGACCTCGTGGGCGAGCAGGGGGCCGAAACTGAATCCCAACGCAACGATGCCGGCATTGACCAGCCGGGCGCAGTAGTCACGGCAGGCGTCTGCCGCCGTTGGCAGATTCACTCCCGTGGTCAATAGGAACTCGCCACCCAACATCCACGGCGAGGGATCGACAAGCTCGCTCACATGGGCCCACCGGACCTCCGCATCGCGCGAGTGGTCCGCGCCGATCATGCTCAGCCCCAGCCCTGGAATAGCCAGGACGTCCCTCAATGCCAGCGTCGACATACGGCTCCATGTGCATCTGTCATCGCATCCGTCATCGCATCAGCCTCCCGCCGGTACCACGAAGGCGGACAACAGCCACCGCAACCGGAGGGATCGCTCGAATCCTCGCGATTCGGCGTCGCGAGGTCCACCGAGTTGTCCATCTCGCTGAAAGTACCTGTACGCCATGGACAAGTAGAAACGGGCCCTGACGCAGCGCATCCCCGAGACGGATGCCTCGGCGCTGCCTGCACGCCAGTTCGACCGAGGAGATCCGGGGTCACGTGCGGCACCGCCGCCCGGAAGGCGTCCAGGCCGCCAACGCCCCGGGGAGCGACCACACCCGAGCGGCTCCGGCACCATGCTGTCCATCTAGGATACGGCACGGTCACCAGATCGCCGATGCGGCGAGTGACACTGGACCAGGGAGCCGGTTTGCTTCGGGCCATGTCACCGGCCGCTCCGGTGGGCAGCTGTCGAAAACGATGGATGGAAGGACCGCGCGGTGGGATCCATGGATGGCATGCGGCGCGAGGTGGGCGGCCTGCAGTCCAGCGCCGGCGAGCCCCCCGCGGATGGGTCCAGCGAGCTCTGGGACCGGTGCGCACAGTCGGTAGGAGGCGGCGTGAGTTCCGGGCTGCGCCGAACGATCATGCCCTGGCCACTGTTCGTCGAACGAGGTCAGGGGTGTCGGGTCTGGGATGTCGATGGCCGCGAATACATCGATTACGTCATGGGGTGGGGCCCCCTCATCCTCGGGCACTCCCACCCCGAGCTGATCCACGCGGTGCGCGACCAGCTTGAGCTCGGCAGCCTCTACGGCACCGGGCACCGCCTGGAGTACACCGCCGCGGAGATGGTGATCGAATCGGTACCCGGGCTGCAGCGGATCCTCTGGAGCAACACGGGTACCGAGGCGGTGCATGTCGCGATGCGCCTGGCCCGGGCGCACACCGGTCGCACGAAGATCATCAAATTTGTCGGCGGCTACCACGGTTGGACCGACAGTGTGCTGGCCAGCTACAGCTCCCACACTGCCGGAACGGCGGCGACCAGCAACAGCAAGGGTCAGAGCGTCGCCGCCCAGCAGGATCTGATTGTGCTGCCCTTCGGCGACGTGAGCTCCGTGACCGAGGTGCTGAGCCATGCGGCGGCCGAAGGCGTCGCGGGCGTGCTCATCGACCCCATCATGAGCAACTATGGGCTGATAGAACCGCCGGCCGGCTACCTGGAGGCAGTGCGATCCGCGTGCACCGCCAACAACGTGGTGCTGATCTTTGACGATGTGATCGCGGGGTTTCGGATCGCACTCGGCGGTAGCACCGAAAGATTCGGAGTGGTACCAGACCTCGTCGTCTTCGCGAAGGCCATCGCAGGTGGCTTCTCACAGAGCGCCGTTGGTGGTTCGGCGCAGCTCATCGACCAGGTTCTCGACGGCGTCGTCCATGCCGGCACCTACAACGGAAATCCCATCGCGCTGGCCGCGGTCCGGGCCACCCTGACCCAACTTCGTCAGCCGGGTAGGTATGCGGCCCTGGAGGATACCGCGCAGTCACTGGCGGACGGCCTCAATGCGATCTTTTCCGAACTCCGGGCGCCGCTACACGCCCACCACCTCGGCCCGATCGTGCAGATGATGCCGATAGCGGCGGGCCAGGAGGTCGCGTTCGGACCAGGGATCGACTGGTCATATTGGGACATGCTGACCAACGCTTGCCGGCAACGCGGGCTATTCCTGCTCCCGCGAGGCCGGCTCTTCCTCTCGACCGTGCATGGCGCCGACGACATCGCCGAGACGATCGCGGCCTTCCGAGATGCGGTGAGACAGCTTCGCTGAACCAGGTTTGACGTCATCGCGGCACGGATCGGGCTCCACACATATTTCGCCACACACTTCGCCAGAAAATGAACCCAGAGTGCTCGGCATCACTGCCGAGCCCAGCCAGCCAAGAAGGGCATCATCATGAAACAGCGCACTGGGCGCGCGGTCGGTATCGGCATCGTCAGCCTCGCCCTGGTCATCACGTCCGCCTGCTCATCGACGGGCGGTGAAGCCGGTGGCACCTCCGGAGCGACCGGCGGCGGGACATCCGGCACGCCCACCTCGTCCGGCGACGGCAGCCAGTCGTTCGCGGGGCGCAGTATCACGGTGCAGTCCTGGGGCGGCGCCGTCACGGACGCCGAGACCGCCGCGTTCTATCGGCCGTTCGAGGCCAAGACCGGCGCCAAGGTCAACGTCGCCGTGTCTACCTCCGAAACCCTTGCACTGCTGAAGAAGCAGGTCGACTCCGGGTCCGCGGGCTGGGACGTCGTCACCGGCATGTCAACCGACCTGTTGGGCACGGCACAGAAGGAGGGGCTGATCGAAAACATCGACTACGCCAAGGTGCCGGGAGCAGACAAGCTCGCCGATGGTGCGAAGTTGCCCGATGGCCTGGGTTACGACGTCGAAGGAATCGTCGCGGCCTATTCCACCAAGGAAGGCGTCAAGCCATTGAAGTCAATGGCGGACTTCTTCGATACCAAGAACTTCCCGGGGCCACGTGGCGCAGCCAACTGGGGCATCGCCACCCTGCAGTGCGAGGTGGCCGATCTCGCTGCCAAGACCCCGGAGAAGGACATGTACCCGATCAACGTCGATTCCTGCCTGCAGCACTGGAAGGCCTTGGACGGCGCGGATATCTCCTGGTACGACTCCGGAAGTCAGATGGCTCAGTCGCTCGTCAGCGACGATGTCGACTACTGCATGTGCTACGACGGGCGAGTGAACCAAGCCGCAGCCATTAACGCCGACTGGAAGTACACCTACGACGGTTCGGTGGGATTCTTTGACTACGCTTCCATCGTCAGTGGCACGAAGAACGCGGACATCGCGCACGCCCTGCTCGAGTTCATGACGACCCCCGAGGCACAGGCCGCCTACTCGTCCGCCATCAAGTACAGCCCCTCCAACCCCGCCGCGCTAGAGTTACTGCCGCAGTCGCTGCAGGGTACGATGGCTACCTCACCGGACAATGACAAGCTGGTCTACCGCCGGCCCGCATCCGCGGTCGAAGTGGTCCAGAAGCAGACTGACGAGGTTCAAAAGGCCTGGGATAACTGGGTTTCGTCCCGATGATGACGGCACGCAGCGTGGGGCGCCGGCGCCCGGCGCCCCCGCTGCGCGGCCGGAAGCCGGACCGCCCGACGGGCACCCTGCGGCACCCGGTGCTGGTGACGCTGCCGTTCATCGTCATCGTATCGGTCGGCTTACTGATACCACTCGTGGTCGACATCTGGGACAGCTTCCGGCTGCCGACGTTCTCCCTTGAGCCGTACCTGGTGACCTTCCGCGAGCCGGTCATCTATCAGTCGATCATTCGAACCTTCGTGATCGCCGCCTGCGTCACCGTCATCACCGTGACGCTCGGATACGTGCTGGCGATTGCCGCGTGGCGGGCTTCCGGGCGACGCGGCGCGCTGCTGCTGCTGATCGTCTGCTTCCCGCTCCTCACGAGCCTGGTGACCCGCACCTACGCATGGGTTCTCATCCTGGGCCGTAACGGACCGGTCAACGGCCTCCTGCAATGGCTGGGCATCACCTCCCAGCCGATCAAGTTCTTGGACTCCAGCGGCGCCGTGATCGTGGGCATGGTGCACGTGATGATCCCCTTCGTAGTACTCCCGATCTACAACATCCTGCGGAAGATCCATCCGTCACTGCTGCAGGCATCCGCGGCACTCGGCGCCAGCGGGCGCACTACCTTTCGCCGGATCATCCTGCCGTTGAGCGCATCGGGTGGGATTGTCGGCGGTGTCTTCGTCTTTGTGCTGTCTCTAGGCTTTTACATCACCCCCGCCGTACTGGGCGGCCCGACCACCATGATGGTTGCCAACACGATCGATAGGCAGGCGAACTTCTACCTGGCCTTCGACACCGCGTCCGCGATCGCCGTCGAGCTGCTGGTGGTCACCCTGCTGTTGCTCGGTCTGCTCGCTTCCCGCTACGACCTCACTCGCGCCTTCAAGAGGTGACCGTGCTAGCCCGCATCAGCAACCGACTGCTACTGGTCTTCCTGGTGGCCTTCCTCGCGGCTCCGACGATCGCCGTCGTCATCGTGTCGTTCGGGAACGCCAGCGTGATCCAACTGCCCCCCAAGGGATTCAGCCTCCAGTGGTATGGCAAGGTGCTGACCGACCCGGCGTGGTTGGCTGCGATCGGTCGCATCCTCATGGTGTCCCTTCTCGCGGTGATCCTGGCCGGTACGGCTGGCACCATGCTGGCGTTCGCGATCGCCCGCGGCGGGCTCAGCGCGACGACCCGCAAGGTGTTCCAGGTGGCGGCGATCTTTCCACTGGCAATTCCTCCGGTGGTAATCGCGCTCGGCGGCTACACCATGTGGTCGCGCCTGGGTATCACGAACTCGATCTGGAGCCTGGTCCCGCTGTACGCGGCGCTCGGCTGCCCGTTCGTCTTTCTGTCTGCGCTGGGAGTCCTCGAGAAGGTCGGCACCGATCTGGACCAGGCATCAGCGTCCCTCGGTGCAACGCGGAGCTACACGCTTCGCCGAGTGACGCTGCCGTTGATCCTTCCGGCCGTTCTTACCGGCTGCGGGTTCGCACTGCTCACCTGCATGGAGGAGATCGTGATCGCGTTGTTCCTGCTGGGCGGCCACAGCGAGACGCTGCCACTGAAGATCTACGCGAGCCTGAATTTCGGTGTGGCACCCGATATCGCTGCCGTGACGACCCTGCAAATCGGGTTGGCGGTCGCGGTCGCGATCGCCGGCGCCGTGTGGTCGTGGCTACGTCAGCGCCGCCGTCAGCTCGTTAGCCATGGGGAGATTGATCACGATGAGTAATGGCCGGGGCGATAGCGTTCGCGTGGAGCGGATCACCAAGCGGTACGGGTCCAAGACGGCTCTCGATGACGTGAGCCTGGACGTCGCAGCGGGCGAGTTCATCTCGCTGCTCGGCCCCAGTGGCTCCGGGAAGACGACGACGCTGATGTCGATCGCCGGCTTCGTCCTCTGCGACAGCGGATCCATCGTGATCGGTGACCGGAGCATGGATGGTGTCCCCGCGGAAAAACGCGGCCTGGGATTCGTCTTCCAAAGCTACGCGCTGTTCCCACACCTGAGTGTGGCGCGGAACGTGAGCTACCCACTGGAGATTCGCAAGCTGCCGCGCGCCCAGATCAAGGACAAGGTCCGCGAGGCGCTGGACATGGTGCATCTACCCGAATCGGAGTACGGCGGGCGCATGCCGGAATCACTGTCCGGCGGACAACGCCAGCGAGTTGCGCTGGCCAGGGCGCTGGTCTTCGAGCCGCGAGTGCTGCTGATGGATGAGCCGCTCAGCGCGCTGGATCGCCGACTACGCGAGACAATGCTGTTGGAATTCCGCCGGCTACACCGCGAGCTCAGCACCACGATCATCTATGTGACCCACGACCAGTCGGAAGCCGTCTCAATGTCCGACAGGATCGCGGTGTTCAACAACGGCACCATCCAGCAGGTGGGCACGCCATACGAGATCTACAACTCACCGGCCAACGAGTTCGTCGCACACTTCATCGGCGAGGCCAATATCCTTCCGACCAGCTCGTATCGCGGGGACGGTGTGTGGCTGGCGACCGGGCCCGGTGGGGAAGAGGTCGCGGTGCCCGGGTCCGGAGTCGACATCGTGGCGGGGGCGCAGTACTCGCTGATGGTGCGTCCGGAAAAGTTGCGGGTGGTTCCCCCAGGGCAGGGCAGCCTCACCGGCACGATCGACGACGTGGTCTATGCGGGGGATCACCGCCGGATCCGGGTCCAGACGCCGGTGGGCATGATGTTCGTCAAGGCCGACGACACCGCCGCCGGCGCCACAGTGGTCAGAGGCGCCCAGCTGGACCTCGGCTGGGAGGTGGCGGACGCGATACCGGTCCAGCGGCAGCGGGCAGGCTGAGCGGATCGCCCTCGAGGCAGACACGCTGGATGTCGAACAGTCCTCCGGCTTGGCCCGCCCAGTCCACAGCACCCCCGCCATCATCGATGGCGGCCGGCACGGTGCCGGAATGCTATGGCGTCCCGGTTGCTATCCGGTGCTACCCCTACCTAGCGAAAGAGTCCCGGCAGGTCGAACGCGACATGGCCGCCTACCAGGGTCGCCAGCACCGAGATGGTGCCAATCCGATCTGGCGCGACGGTTGTGGGATCGTCGTCAAGAAGCGCGAGGTCGGCCAGAAAGCCGGGCCGGAGTCTGCCCTTTGAGTGTTCCTGCCGGCAGGCGTATGCGGCGTGCACCGTGTAGGCACACAGCGCTTCGTAGGCTGACACCGCCTCCCCGGGCGAGAACTCCCGGCCGGACGCCGTGACCCGGTGAACCATGGCCTGCATGCCCAGCAGGGGGGCACCGGCCGCCACCGGACGGTCCGAGCCGCCCGGCGTGCTCAGCCCGGCCTGGCGGAACGACCGGTGTCGATAGGTCCAGTCGATACGATCGGTGCCCAGACCGTCGATGATCCCATCCCCGAGCTCCCACACGAAGCGCCCCTGAATGCTCGGGATGACGCCCAGAGCCGCAAATCGCGTCAGCTGATCTGGCCGCACGACCGAGGCGTGCTCGATCCGATGGCGAGGATCCGGCAGCGGACTCTCCCGTACTGCCCGCTCGATCGCGCCCAGGGCGGCGTCGACCGCGCGATCGCCGATGGCATGGATCGCAAGCTGCCAACCGGCGCGGTGGGCCTGCGCCGCAATGTGCGCTATTTCGTGTGGCTCGAACTGCATCACGCCGGTTCCGCCGTGGTCCAGGAAGGGAGTACTCATCGCCGCGGTCCTGCTGGACAACGCCCCATCGGTGAACATCTTCAACGCACCGATGGACAACCAGTCGTCCCCGAGTCCTGTTCGCACGCCCAGGTCAAGGCCCAGTTCGAGACCATCCTCGGCATGGCTGCCAATGTCGTGCAGATTCTCCATGGCAACCATGGCCTGCACGCGCACGGGTAGGTCGCCGGTCTCGCGTAGTCGCTGATAGGCGGCCAGCTCTATCGGGCTGGAGCCGACGATCGCCGAATTCCCGATTCCGGCTTCGCAGACCGAGGTAATACCCTCGGATAGGAAGACCTTTCCCGCTCGGCCGATGGCGGCAGCCAGGTCGGCCGTGGAGAACGGACGCACCAGGGCTCGGAAGGGCGCCATGGCCTGTTCGCCGACCAGGCCGGTGGGCAGACCCTCGTCGTCCCGTTCGATGAGCCCGCCGGGTGCGACCGGGAAATCCGGTCGCATCGCATCCAGCATGTCGAAGACTGCGGAACTGGCGATGAGCATGTGGGTCGTACGGTGGTTGACCAGCACCCGGCGGCCCGGTGCCACCGCATCCAGCATCACCCGGCTGGGGTGGCCACCGAGCCGAGCCTGGTCGTAACCCGACCCGATGATCCATGAGTCCTCGGGCAGCGTTCGTGCTCGTTCTCCAATGGCGTCATAGAGCTCTGCCAGAGACCGCATGGGGCCCGCATCGATTTCGGTGAGCAGTCTGCCGAAGGCGGCCATGTGATTGTGAGCGTCGTAGAACCCCGGCACGAGAACGGCTCCGCCACCATCGACTCGGTGATCGGCCCCCATGTCGCTGGCGTCGTCGTCCAGCGCAACGATGTGACCCTGCCACACTGCGATCGCGCTCGCGCGAGGCCGCCGTGGGTCCATCGTGAGCGCCCGGACATTGTCCACTACGAGATCGGCATGCATTGGATACCCAGACCACCGTGCTGTCGGCCAGCGCGGGAGTCTCGCCCTCCTCCACTCTTTCCGAAGCGCCGACGGCCGCTCATCGCCCGACAGCCCGAGGGGCCTCGGAGATGCGGCCCACGTTACGGCTGACCTCACGTGCCATACATGTCCATCGGGGTGGCTGACCAATCGGCGGCTGTCCGCGACGGACATCCCGATCACGATATGGCGATCATAGTCTGGCGTGACGTGATACATCCAAGCAAGGCAGCGTGATCTCCGTGGGAACAGCACATCCGTACATTCCGAGTTCGGCGCCACCGGCGAAGGCGGAGTTGATGTCCGCCATCGGTGTGGACTCGGTCGCCGAACTCTACGCGGCGATTCCCGATCGCTTGCGCACGTCCGGTCCACTCGACCTGCCCGCCGGACTCGCCTCCGAGCAAGAGGTGGAGAGGCTGGTCGGTGATCTATTGTCACGCAATAGGACCACTCAGGAATACACGTCCTTCCTTGGGCACGGGTGCTACCCGCACTACGTCCCGGCCATCTGCTCCGAGATTAACGGCCGAGCCGAGTTCCTCACCGCGTACGCAGGCGAGCCCTACGAGGATCACGGCAAGTGGCAGGCCATCTTCGAATACACCAGCCTCATGTCGGATCTGTTGGAGATGGATGTCGTCACGGTTCCCACCTATGACGGCCTGCAGGCCGCTGCCACCGCGTTGCGGATGGCGGTCCGAATGACCGGTCGGAAGACCGTTCTGGTGTCCGAGGCGATCCCCGAGGCGCTGCGGATCAAGCTCGACTCCTACTTGGACGGCCACGCGGCAATCGCGACAATCCCGGTCGATATCACCACCGGCACCCTCGACACCGCCGCCGCACGGGACCTCCTGGGGCCGGCCGTGGCCGGCGTGCTACTCCAAACGCCGAACGTATTCGGCGTGGTCGAGGCCGATGTGGAAGCCATTGCGGCCGCGGCGCATGCTCACGGCGCATTGCTCGTGGCCAGCTGCGATCCGATCTCCCTCGGATTCCTCCCCGCACCGGCCAGTCTGGGTGCAGACATCGTCTGCGGCGACATTCAATCACTGGGCCTCGGGATGCACTTCGGTGGCGCTCACGGCGGCTACCTCGCCGTGCACGACGAGGAGCGGTTCGTATTCGAACTGCCCTCTCGGCTGTTTGGTCTCGCCCCTACCAGAAAACGGGGTGAGCTGGGATTTACCGATGTTGCCTACGAGCGGACATCGCTCGCCCGACGGGAGAGCGGCGTCGAATGGGTCGGGACCGCCGCCGCGCTGTGGTGTATCACGTCCGCCGTTTACCTCTCGGCCATGGGGCCGGCGGGCCTGGGGGAACTGGGATCGACGGTGGCGGCTCACACTCGCTACGCGATCGAGCGACTCGGTGCCGTACCGGGAGTGTCCGTACCGTTCGCGCAGTCGCCACACTGGCGGGAACTGGTGATCCAGTTCGACCGCCACGACGTGGCCGAGGTCAACAAGTCGCTGCTGGCCCACGGAATATTCGGTGGCGTCGACATATCACGACAGTTTCCCGACCTGGGCAACGCGCTGTTGATCTGCGTCACCGAAGTACATGGCGTTGACGATATCGAACGCCTTGCCGTCGCGCTGGAAGGAATCTGTCGATGAGGGCCACCAGCCCGGCAACGGTGCATCAAGAAGACGATCGGCATGTGGCGGTCCCGGCTGCCCGCGACATCATCGATGATGACGCCCGTGCCGCCCTGCCCTACCAGGCACCGCGCTGGAACGAGCCGTTGATCTTCGCGCTGCACAGCGACGGCGCTCGCGGTGTCATCCCGGCGCGCGCCGATCCACGGGAATTGGCTCGAATCCCCGAGTCTCCGGAGGCGCGCGTGCAGCGGCAGCAGGCGATCGCACTACCGGAGATTTCGCAACCCCAGGTGCTTCGCCACTTTCTTCGGCTGTCGCAAGAGACCCTGGGCGCAGACCTGAATGTCGATATAGGGCAGGGCACCTGCACCATCAAGTACAGCCCGAAGATCAACGAGACCTTCGTTCGGTCGCCACGAGCGGCCGCGACACATCCGCTTCAGGATCCCTCAACGGTCCAGGGAACACTGCGCATCATTGCCGAACTGGAGCAGTATCTGGCGGTGATCTCGGGGATGGACGCGGTCAGCGTCCAGGCACCGGCTGGATCCGCCGCAATCTGGGGCAACGTGCAGATCGTCCGCGCCTACCACCGCTCCCGGGGAGAGGGGGATCGGCGTGACGAGGTGATCACGACGATCTTCTCGCACCCCTCGAACGCCGCAACCGCACACACGGCTGGCTACCGAGTCATCACGCTGTACCCGGACGCCGACGGGTTGGTCAGCGAGGCGGCGGTGCGCGCCGCACTCTCACCGCGTACCGCAGCCTTGATGATCACCAATCCGGAGGACACCGGGATCTTCAACCCGGCGATCGACAGACTCGTTCGGGCCGCACACGAGGTGGGGGCGTTGTGCGTCTACGATCAGGCCAACGCCAACGGCCTGCTGGGGATCACCACTGCGCGAGCCGCGGGCTTTGATCTATGCCATTTCAATCTTCACAAGACCTTCTCCACGCCACATGCTTGTGGCGGGCCCGCGGCGGGCGCGATCTGTGCCACGGCGGCGCTTGCGCCGTTTCTGCCCGGCACTCGCATTCGCGAGGAGGACGGCGTCTATACGGTCCAGCCACCCGGACCACAGGCAACGGCGTCGCTGCGTCCGTTCTACGGAGTCATCCCCAACATCATTCGCGCCTACGCCTGGATCCGGGCGCTGGGAGCGGATGGGCTGCGCGAGGTTGCCGAAGGAGCGGTGCTGAGCAACAACTACGTCATGTCGCGAATCCTGCGGATCCCGGGCGTCACCGCTGCGTATCTGGACAACGAACGGCGGCCCATCGAACAAGTTCGATACAGCTGGCAAAAGCTCACCCAGGAAACTGGTGTGACGTCGAGCGAGATCGGCCAGCGCATGGCCGACTTCGGAATGCACTACTGGACCAGTCACCATCCATACGTGATTCCCGAACCGGCGACCATCGAGCCGACCGAGTCGTACTCTCGCCGGGAGCTCGACGACTACGTGCGGGCCCTCGCCGCCGTCGCCAGCGAAGCACGCACCGATCCCGAGCGCACGAAGGCCGCGCCGCACCACAGCAGCATCCATCAGGTTGATCCCACCGGTGTGAACGACCCGACGACGTGGGCCACCTCCTGGCGAGCATTCCGTCGCAAATACCTGGGTGCGGACATGCCGGTACCGCGGCATTGGGAGCCGGCGGCGGATGCGCCCGCCCCGATCCGGCCCGCCAAGGCATTCCATCGGTGACCGAGCGCAGGATCGGCTTCCTGGTCAATCCGGTGGCCGGACTCGGGGGGGCCCGCGGGCTGCACGGCACCGATCGGCTGGCCGATATCGAGCCGTCGATGACGGACCTGCAGTGGTGCACCGCGACCTCGGCCGGTCCGGCGCCCCATCGCGCGCGGCGGGCCGCGCGTGCCCTGGCTCGCGCCGGCAACCTGCGGCTGGTGACCGTCGGTGGCTCCATGGGCGAGGTGATAGCAACAGAAGCGGGACTGCGGCACGAGGTGGTCTATCAACCCTCGACGGCGCGGACCACTGCTGACGACACCCGACGAGGAGCCGCGGCCATCGCGCGCCGCGGTGTCGACGCGCTGCTGTTCGTCGGCGGCGACGGCACCGCGCGAGACGTCTGTGCTTCGGTGGGGACCACGCTCGCAACGGTCGGGGTGCCGAGCGGCGTGAAAATGCACTCCGGTGTGTTCGCGTTCACCCCGGAGGAAGCGGCAACCGCCGCCCTGGCCGTGGGCGCAGGCGGGGCGCGGATGGACGAGGTCGACGTGGTCGATCTCGACGAGGACGCGCGCGCCCGGGGGGACCTTGCCACCCGGGCCTTTGGAAAGTTGTTGCTACCCGTCGTGCCGGAAATTCAACGCGGCAAGTCCGGCGGGCCTACCAGCGCCGGCGTGCTGGAGTCGATCGCCCGGGAGCTGGCGGCTCGGCTGCGGCCCGATGCCAGCCATGTCTTTGGCCCCGGAACCACGGTGCAAGCGGTCGGGAAGCATCTGGGCCTCGAGCTCAGCCTGCTGGGTGTCGACGTCGAGCGAGCGCACCGCGTCCATCCCGATGTGTCGGCCGACGAGCTGATCGCGCTGACGGCGGATCACGCCGTCCAGGTGGTCGTCTCTCCAATCGGAGGGCAAGGGCTCATCCTGGGCCGCGGCAACCAACAGATCGCCGGTTCCGTGCTGGAACACCTCGATCCGGCCGATCTCCTCATCATTGGTGCCCCGCAGAAACTGGCGGCACTGGGCGGAACCCTACGTTTGGACACTCCGTCGGTCGATCTCAACCGCCGCTTTTCGGGGTTGCGACGAGTCATCACGGGATACCGGCAGGAGAGCCTGATCTCCGTGCGGTAACGCGCTGGCAGAAGGCGCGCTCGGGCGGTGCGTTCACCGGCCGTGCGGCCCGCCCGGAGGGTCAGCCCGCACGGGTCCGGACAGCACCCTGGTGCTGGGGAGCGGCGCCGGTCATACCTGCGCCGGTCAGCCGCGCTGCCGGCCGCCCGCGGTGCTGAAGTCTCGACGGCCCAACCGCTGCATGGCCTGCAGGGACGACTCCGCCGGCGGCGCGGTCTGCGCGGCCGGGGCGGCGAAGTTCCCGCGCGCCAGCTGCGCCAGCGCCCGTGCTGCCGGGCTGCTCAGGTCCGGCGCGCCACCCGCCTTCGCGGCTGCGCCGGCGGGCGCTGTCTTGGATGGGCTAGCCGGCCGCGGGATCTGCTTGAGATGCACCACCTTCCACGCCGTGGCCGGCGGCGTGCCCACTTCCTTGACCGTGTCGTCCTCGATCGAGGTGATGGCGAACGTGGTGCCCGGTAGCAGGACCCACTCCTCCTCGACCGCGACCTCGGACAGTTTTCGAACGTCACGGGCATCCTGCACCTCGAAGATGCACTTGACGCTGATCGTCTGATCGGGCCGGGGCTTCTTGGCTCCGCCACCCCGGGCATAGACGTCGGAGGCGACAGATTTGAAGGCGGAACTCACGAACGAGTCGTAGGTGAGCTGGCTCTTGCCGCCGTATGCCTCGGCGAATTCCTCGGCGTTCATCCTGGCGCCGCGGTAGACCTCGCCCTTCTCGGGCGGCAATTTCATCAGTGCCTGCATCAGAATCCCGCCGTGCGTCACGCCTTCCTGGTGCAGTTGTACCTGGTCGAGTTTGCGCGGCCCGGCAAATCTCTCCGACGACGCCATCGCGGCCGAGACATCCTTCATCTGGCCCTGCATCCACTCGGGGTTATTGGCCACCGTGGGGTTGATGTACAGGAAGTCATTGGCGGTGAAGATCTTGATGGCCGCGATTTCCGCCTCGGACAGGCCCGCGCTTCGGATCAGGTCCGCAACCGGCTTGCGGCGGTCACCGTCGTCCCACTGCTGGCCCGTCAGGGCCATGGTGCGGGAGGCCTTCGACGCCATTTCCGCCGTCAGTTGCTGCGTGAAGGGGGTCTTGGTGGGCTGATGTTCCAGCCGCCGCTTGCCGTTCGGCATCAGCTCACCGGCGCGCAAGTCGTTGAGATAGCGCTGCTGCGCCCGGGCCTGCCCAAGGTCGCGCGATGCCTCCGCCTTGATGTCTTCCAGCAGCGAGACCATGCCCCGATCCTTCTCATCGGAGTGGGTGTTCAGCCACTTGTCGATCAAGGTCACGATGGCGGCCAGGCTGGTGATCTGTGCCTGCTGGTCGGTCAGCGCGGCATGCCCATCCAACAGCTTGCCGATCTTGTCCAGGCTGTCCTTGCTGCCAGTCAGCTTCGCCAGCTTTCCCTTCTTCCGTCGGTTCGCGGCAATGTCCGCGGAGGTCGCCGTGATGCGGCGCCGCAGCACGGATCCCGGCGCCGCAGGACCCGGCGAACCGTGCGTCGACTCGGTGGACGAGGGCACGGTTCCGGCCGTGCGTCGCAACCGTGCCAGCACCGGGGCCGGTATCGAGGCAATGGCTGGCTGGTCGACGGCCCCCGGCATCGCGGCGGCGGTGCGCCGCAGCGGGTTCTGCCCGGCGGTGACGGGAGCGTGCGCATCACCGGTTCCGCTCCAGCCGGGCCCGTCGAGGCCCGGCCCATCGGGGCTGGGCCCGTCGAGGTGTGCCGTGGGAACCATCCAGGCCTCGGGCTCCACCGGGTCGACGCTCATCGCCCGGACCAGCCGCTGACGGTGCGCGCGGGCGTTGCGGGCCACCATTCGCCCCGCAGTCGAGGACATGCCGCCTCCGCACCATCGAACGACGGACCGCAGGATGCGCTCCGTCGACGCCATGGTGACCTCTCGATCGACCGGGCGCCATGGACCTGGGTCCTGTCTTGGAAGCACCGGCGGCGCAGCCCCGACGGCGACCTGCGTCCGCGTCCGAGGTGGTGGCATGCTGCATCCCATGCCTGGATCTCCGCCGGGTCGGGCCCCGATCGTTCGATCACCCGGCTGGCCGCCGGCCCTGCGGGGCGTGGCGGTGGCGCCGCTCACAGTCGTCGAGGTCGCGGTGCCGGCCGCGACACCCGAGGCGGGTACCCGATCCGGCGACCGGCCGCGCATCGGTCGAGGTCGGCGGTGTGACCGACCGGACGGACGCGCTGGACGGAGGCATGCTGGTGGACGGCCCTCCGGTCGGGCCGCCCGGTTGCGAGCGGAGCTGCCATGCGCGTTCTGATCGGCGAGGACGAGGCGTTGCTGCGGGACGGGCTCTCCCTGGTGTTGGAACGCGGCGGGTTCGAGGTGGTCGACGCAGTGGGCACCGCGCGGGAACTCGTCGACCTGGTCCGGCAACAGCCGCCGGACCTGGTGGTCACCGATATCAGGATGCCGCCCGGGTTCACCGACGAGGGCCTGCGCGCGGCACTGGAGATCCGTCGGACACAGCCGGGGGTGCCGCTGGTGGTGTTGTCGCAGCACCTGCAGCGCCGCTACGCACTGGAACTGCTGGCCCACCCGACCGCGGGAACCGGCTACCTGCTCAAGCAGCGGATCGCCGACACACGCACGTTCTGTCAGGACCTGCGCCGGGTGAGCAAAGGCGGCACGGTGCTGGATCCCGAGGTCGTGCAGTTGATGGTGACCCGGGCTCGCAGCCAGCATGACGTCATGGGCCGACTGACCGAACGCCAACGTGAGGTGCTCGCGCTGATGGCCCAGGGCCGCAGCAATGCCTGGATCGCGCGCAGCCTATCGATCGCGGAAAAGTCCGTGGTACAGCATGTTTCCCACATCTACGACGAGCTGGGCCTGCATCCGGATACCGACGACCACCGTCGAGTGCTGGCCGTGGTGCAGTACCTGTCGCGGTAGTGGCCACGCTTGCCTGCCGCGGCTCCCGACGGTCCACCTGCTACACCTGCTGGGGTTCGGCAGGGTGGTTCGACGGGGGTGCCAGCAAGTAGTAGATGCCCAGCGCGACGCACACCCCCAGCGTCAGGTACGACGTCACCAACCCCACCGCCCCGGCCATCAGGTACCCCGGGGGCGCGAGCGCGGCCCGTATCAGGATCGCTCGTCGGTCGCGGTCGGTGTGCGGTTCGCGCAGCAAGTGCGGGCGCCGCACCAGGATGTGGCACTGCATCGCGAAGAAGACCGACGACGTCACCAGGAATGATCCGGCATAGACCATGGCGGCCAGCCGGCCATCGCCCGGCGAGTCGAGGTAGGTCGCCAGCAGCGAGGTGGTGAACGGCAGCACCACGATGCACAGCAGGAGCAGCAGGTTCAACACCAGCACGGAATGGTCGATCAGGGCCAAGCGCCGCAGCATGGTGTGGTGGCCCAACCACATGATGCCGATCGCCACGAAGGAGATGACGTAGGCGAGGTAGTTGGGCCACAACTCCAGCAACCGGTGCCCCAGCGTGCCGGCGCCGTCCGGCTGCGGTACCCGCAGGTCCAGAACCAGCAGTGTGATGGCAACGGCGATCACGCCGTCGGAGAACGCCTCGATCCTGCGCGGGGCGAAGGCGTCGGAGCGCCCGGACCTGGCCGGGCGGTGGGTGCGCATGACGTATTCAGCCACATTCCCGAGCAGACGTCACCACGAGCGGCACGTGCGCGGGACGGAGTCAGAAGGTGACCCACTGCGTCCCGAACCAGCGGCGGGCGCGGGTGCTGCCGAACGCGGCCTTGTCCTGCAGCAGCGCCGCCGACGGATCATCGAAGCTGCCGGTCGGCCGCTCGCCGCTGCGAAAGGTCACCTCGACACGTGCGACGCTGCGGTGGCCGAATTCGATGTAGCAGACCCCGGTGCCGTCATAGGTCGACGTCACCGGCTGGCTGCGGTGACGAGCGATCAACCGATCGGCCACGACGCCGGCCTGGCGCTCGGCGAACACTCCCGCCTTCGGGGTTCCGACACTGGTCACGTCACCGACGGCATATACGTCGGGGAAGCGGGTCTCGAGCGTCAGCGGGTCCACCGGGATCCAGCCGTCAACGCACATTCCGGACTCCGCGACGACCGTCGGCACGCGATGCGCCGGAACACCCAGGAACAGGTCGAACGGCAGCTCGTCACCGTCGGCGAGCATTGCGACCCGCCGTCGCGGGTCCAGGCCGCACACGACACGGTCGGGGTACCAGCGGATCCCACGTTCGTCGAACGCCGTCAGCAGTGCCGCCGAGGCCTCCGGGGAGGGTGGGATCGGGCTGCCCAGCGGCATCACCAGACAGATGTCGCTGGCCTCGCGCAGCCCGCGACGCACCAGGAAGTCGTGCATCATCAACGCGGTCTCGCTCGGCGCCGGCGGGCACTTGAACGGCGTGGACGTCACCCCGACGATGACCCGGCCGCCGCCGAAGGAGTCCAGCACATCCCGGGCGGCGAACGCGCCGGCCGCCGTGTAGTAGTCAATTCCCGCCTCGACGAGGCCGGGTGTCGCGGCGGGGTCGAGGTCCGCACCCAGCGCAACCACCAGCACGTCGGCGGCGAAGCGGCCCGCGTCGGTCTCGACGCTGCGACCCACGGGATCGATGGAGCGGATCGTGCTCTGCACGAACCTGACCCCGGGCTTGACGATGTCCGCGTAGGAATGGCGTACCGCGTCGGCCGTGGTGCGCCCGAACATCACATCAAGCTTCGAGAAGCCCATGACGAACCCATCGGACTGGTCGATCAACACGACGTCGGCCTCGTCACCGAGTTGCTCGGACAGTCTGGTGGTCAATTCCAGGCCGCCGAACCCCGCGCCCAACACCAGCACTCGCATGGTTCCTCCTTCACTTGTTCACCACGGGGCATGACGTCTCGCGGTCCAGCATCGCACCGTCGGCTGCGAGAAATACACACCGCACCCTTCAAGACGGAGTTGTCCTTGAGCCGGATGGGATGCGGGGTACGAGCAACCGGGCGGGCCGGGCCGGTCCCCAGTGCAGGGTGCACCGACCAGACGGAGTGTGGCGGTACCGCGCGGGGAAGTTTCCGGTGAGCGGGTTGGTCGGCCAGAGCCACCGCCCGGCGACGACAAGGCGCAGGGACTCGCCCGATCGGAACAGGGTTGCGGACGGGCCGAGGGCGATATCGACGGGGACGATCTCGCCGGGCCCCAGCGGCTGGCGGGTCAGATAGGTGTGCACGGGTTCGGCTGCGGTGCTGGTTTGCTCGTCCAATTGACGCAGCGAGGCCTTCTGCCAGCCGGTCGCCACCCGGTCGCGTCCGAATCCGTATGAACCCTCGAATCCGATGTACCGCTTGCCGCGCCACTTCTCGACTCCGACGACCAGGTCGACGTCGTCTGCTCCGTCGACGGAGAGCCAGAGCCGTAGCGCCATCGGCCCGGTGAGCTCCATCTCGCCGGGGACGGAGAATGTGAACGCCGCGGCCCGGCGGGTGGGCCGGAACGTGATCCGGCCGGGCTGATCGGCCGGCGCGTCGCGGAGCCGGCCGGCGTCCGACAAGTACAGCGCCGTCCACTCGGTGCGAGCCAATGGCCACTCATTCTCGTCACGAATGTCGACCACCTCATCGCGGGACACCCGCACCTCCAGCCGGACTGGCGCCGGTTCCGGGATGTCGGCGCCACGCAGGTAGCGGTCGAGGAAGTCCAGTTGCGCGCGTCGTGCCGGCTCGCCATAGAAGGTCGCCCACTTGCCACCGCGGTGGGTGTAAGCGAACCGCTGCGGTGAGGCGACCCGCTGGAATGCGCGGAATGAGCCGCGGGAGTGCAGATCGTTGTCGGAGAAGCTGGCGCAAACCAGCATCGGCAACTCGATCTTCGTCAAGTCCGGCGTATGCGCCTGCCACCACTCGTCGCGCAACGGGCGGGCCCTCTGCTCCCGGGCGATGTCGGTGTCGAGCCGGCTAAGGCGTCTGGTCCCGGCAGCCCAGACGGTGGTGAACCCGCGCTCGTACAGTCCGCCGGGTCGCATGAGGTCGCGATAGGGATCCGTCATCCCCTCCCACGGGCAGATCGCCTTCAGTGAGGGCGGTGCCAGCCCGGCGACCGTGTATTGGGACATCGCCAGGTAGGACACGCCCAGCATCCCGACGTTGCCGCTGGACCACCGCTGGTGGCCGGCCCACTCGATCAGGTCGTAGATGTCCTCGGCCTCGCCGCCGGACATCAGCGAGCCGACCCCGTCGGACGTGCCCGAGCCCCGCAGGTCGGCGTTAACGACGGCGTAGCCGTGTCCGGTCCACCAGGCCGGGTCCGGTGCCTCCCAGCTGGTCAGGGTCGAGAAGGACACCGGGGCAGGCTGCCGCATGATCCGGTACTGCACGGAGAACCTGGACCGACGACCCCGGCGGCTCGGAAGCCTGTCCTTGCCGTACGGATGCGCGGACAGGATCACCGGAAACGGGCCCTCGCCAGGTGGGCGATAGACGTTGACCCGCAACAGGATGCCGTCTCGCATCGGCACTTCGACGTCGAGATCGGTGACGATGCTGCCGGGCTCGGGCTGGTAGACGGTGACGGGTGGGCGGGCGATGCCGCCCATTCGTGCGAGCGCGTACCGCAGCGCGCCGGGTCGGTGCCAGGGACGGTCCAGACCGGCAGTACGCAGGAGGTGCGCCATGGGTTACCTCGGTGACTTGAGTGGAACTCAATTCTGATTTAGTTGCACTCTAACGTTTCGTATAGGATCCGTCCATGGCCACCTCCGGTTCTCGCAACACGACGCGCCGGCGGGAGGCCGGTGCCGCCTCCCGCGCGGAGACCCGGCGCCGGCTGCTGCGGGCCGCGGGCGAGGAATTCGCCGAGCGCGGGTACCACGCCGCTACCGTCACCCGCATTGCCGAGCGGGCCGGCGTGACCGTGCAAACCCTGTATCTGGCGTGGGGAAGCAAGCGGGCGCTACTGCGCGCATTCATGGAGGCGTCGCTGTCGGGCGACCCCGATCGGCCTCGGAGCCTGTCAAGCTTTTTGAGACACGGTCTTGCTGGGTTTAGTGAGTCGGAT